>ENA-OFCE01000046-OFCE01000046.1-metagenomes-genome-assembly--contig:-NODE-46-length-95468-cov-6.726285_pt1 | contig 95468 bp, 85 predicted proteins | sample MGYA00153388_OFCE01 | MGnify analysis MGYA00153388
AGAACTGGGGCTATCAGCTCCCTCTCCCTGTGGGAGAGGGTTGGGGTGAGGGGAAAACCCAATAGCTACATTTATTACCCGCATCCTTTTCCACCCTTGTAGATTATTAATAAATTTGACAAAAAGTCACTTTTATCATTTATTTAATGCCGCTGATCGCTCAGCCACACCCGCCGTCAAATCAGATAAAAAAACTGACTGAGGCTGATAAAAACTCTTTTTTATTTCACCAGGAAGGGAATATGCCGCTACATTTACGCCATTTAGTCTTAATACCGCTATTAACGTTGGTGGCTTGCCATCAACCTACTGCCACCAACCCCACTCATTCCCTCGCCGCTACGGTTAAAAGTTCACCGGCGGTGGTAAGCAATGCCCGGTTGGAAATCTCACAAAGCGCGCTGGAATATAACACCCACAAGATTCAGCAACTGTTGGGCGATAAAACTACCCTTTGCGCCATTTTGAAAGGCGATGCCTACGGGCACGACCTTTCGCTGGTGGCACCCGTGATGATCAAAAATCACGTGCAGTGTATTGGCGTGGCCAATAATCAAGAGCTGCAAACCGTGCGCGAACTCGGCTTCAAAGGCCGCCTGATGCGTGTGCGCAATGCCACCGAAGCAGAAATGCGCCAGGCTACCGACTATGACACCGAAGAGCTGATCGGTAATCTGGAAATGGCGAAGCGCCTGGATGCCATTGCCGCACAGCAGGGCAAAACCCTACGTTTCCATTTGGCACTGAACTCTGGCGGCATGTCACGTAACGGTCTGGAAGTCAGCGAAGCTGCCGGATTGGCTGAAGCCAAGGCTATCTCTGCATTACCTCATCTGAAAATGGTCGGCATTATGTCCCACTATCCTGAGGAAGATGCAGCAGCGGTGCGCAAGGATCTTGCCCGCTTTAAGGTGCAATCCCAGCAGGTGCTAGACATTACCGGGATCAAACGCAGCGACGTGACCTTACACGTTGCCAATACCTTTGCGACCCTTACCGTACCAGAGTCCAGGCTTGATATGGTGCGCGTTGGCGGGGTGTTTTATGGCGATACCATTGCCAGTAACGACTATAAACGCGTGATGACCTTCAAGTCATCCATTGCGGCACTCAACCATTACCCTAAAGGCAATACCGTCGGTTACGATCGTACCTACACCCTGAAACGCGATTCGGTATTGGCGAACATCCCAGTGGGTTATGCCGACGGTTATCGCCGTGTGTTCAGCAATGCCGGTCATGTACTGATCCAGGGGCAGCGGGTGCCGGTGGTGGGTAAAACCTCGATGAACACCGTGATGGTGGATGTGACCGGGCTGAAAACCGTCACTTCTGGTGAGGAAGTGGTGTTCTTCGGCAAGCAGGGTAACGCTGAAATCACAGCAACCGAAGTCGAAGACATCAGCGGCGCGCTGTTTACCGAGATGTCGATCCTCTGGGGCGCAACCAATAAGCGCGTGTTGGTGGATTAACTCTCTGCGTTGGCAACGGCTCATGCCGTTGCCATTCTGGCCGCTATTGGTAGGTAAAGTTCATCTGCACTACGCTGTTGAAGGTGCCCGGCCCAGTATCGCCGAAGACCATCAGCCGACCAGCCAAGGCGTAAGTGGCATTATGCTGTGCATCAACCGCTACCGTCATGCTACTGCCGTTCCCTTGCACCAGCGTTTTATTAGCGGCCTGTGCTAGTTGTACGGCGGCATTAACTGCGGTCCCCGCATTGGCATACAAGGTTGCATCAGCCGTAGCTGGCGTACCGTTAAAGGTCACCGTCGCAGATGTGGTGCTTGGTGGGCAATTGATCAGCTTAACCTCAAACGACTGCCAATCAGAAGCATTGCCAGCGGCCCTCATCTCGTTAAGGCGGACCTGGCCAAAATTCACCTCCTGACTGACCGAGGCGGTATCAACCGTACAAGGTGATGCCACTACGCGGCCAGTAATATTAATGTTCACCGGGTCTGCCATGGATACGTTATACCCTGCAGCCATGACCAATAATACCAGTGCTGAATGTTTGATTAATGCCGCCATGACTTTCTCTCTTCCTATAGTTTGAATGTCGCCCTATCTATATTTAAATAGTGAAAAATATTTTTAAATATAAAATATTCCCTGGCGTTTATTGGTAAGTTAAGTTCAGCGTTGCGGTGGAATTCGCCGAACCTGCCGTTACCGTACTTTTAGTCTGATAATATTGTGCCGTAAATGTGAAGCTTTCTTGCACACCGGCGAATGTTTTTAACACCATGTTATTATTCAGAGCCACCGGAGTACCATTGTAAAGGATCTGAATTCCCACCCCCTTTGCCACATCTGAGCTTCCAGCACCTGTCAAATCCAATACTCCGGAAGCACTGGTATCTTGGTTTTGTGTTCCGGTCATTCTCATATTAACTCGAGCTCCAGCATTACAACTCAGACCGACGTTAAAGTCTTTCGGTTTAGCCGTAGTACTTACAGCAGTTAAACCAGCCGATAATACATCATCCAGAGGAACGGTAATATTAGCCGTGTTAATTGAGCAAGCAACAGCAACCAAATTAACATTTACACTTCCATTCCACATTACGGGTAGATTCCATGTACCACTTTGACTATTCAATGCGTAGGATACAGTAACTTTAGGCATAGTCGTTATATTCCCAGAACTAATAGAGCTTCCTATTTTAACAAACTCTATTGATGCGCCGAATGACATTGTCGGACTTGTATTGTGCATGATGTGGCAAGTGTAAGTTCTTGTCGAGCTAGCAATATGATCATCAAATTGAACCGGGCAAAACGAAGCATCACCAGAGTTAATGGCAAAATTATAGCGAACTCCGACTCCTGAGAGATTTGTTGGGTATATATCGGTATATCCAGCTACAGGTGCCGAGGCAACGGTCAAGGTAAGGTAAGCGTCTCTATCGGCAGCACTATCTCCGGTACAAGAGAACTGATAAGCACCTGATGTTCCGAATTTATTGCTTCCCCAAGTTCCAATGGCTTGATCACGCTGATAAGTTAATGAACCAGAAGCACTCCAATTTCCACCGCCACCGCTAGTACATGTTGCCGCTACAGCTTGTTGGCCCAATAACACAGCAATCAAGAATATGCTGATCTTCAGATAATTAACGAATTTTTTGTTTAACATAGCGTGATCACCTGCACTGCCCATTTAGAGTCTGAACGCCAGCCTCGGTTGTCTGTTTCACCAGGGAATAACTCACCTGGCACTGTTGGTCTGCACCGTTGCCCCACTTCACATTCAGCGTGCCGCTGTCCGCCAAACCGGTCAGATAAACCTGACCACCATCACCGACGATAAAGCCCTGTGCAGTTTTCTGCGCGGGATCACTCACCGTGGCGCCAAACGGGATCGGGGCACCACCGGCTCTGAGTAACGTCATCAACACACGTTGGCCAACATTCGCCTCAAAGCTGGCACGTACGACTGCGCCACGGGTGGGTACTACGTTCTGGCTGGTCAAAGTCAGATCGACATTATCCGGCAACGTTTCGGTGTTCAGCTGTACCTGGTTTTTGCGGTACGGACTGGTGTACGGCACGATGGCGTAACCCCGCCAGTCGGTTTTTACCCCGGTCTGGTTGCTGACGCCCACCCCACTGGCACCCGGTGCTTTCACCAACGCAATGGTCTCCCCCATCGGCTGACCGAAGGTAATGCCGTCCTGATGTGCCACTATCCCGCCCTGCACACCATAGTTCAGACGCCAGCTGTTGTTATCATAGGCATACCCAGCATTCACTTCCCCGTAGGTGCCGCGATAGTCGGCGTTCAAGTTTCCACTGTTACCCCCCCCCTGGCTGCCATAGCCTTGCTGCGCGTTCCAGCTCAGGTTGCGGTCCGCCAGGGCCGTACCGTTCAGCCCGACGGTATTGGTCGTACCTGCCTTCTGGCTGCTGCTCACGTTGTAGCTGACATAGGTGTTTTTCAGCCAGCGATCCAGCGGGATACTGACGTTAAAGGCCAACACCTGGTCACGGTCATACACTTTGCCACCGCCGCCGTTACTGCTGTTGGCGGTCGCGTTCTCGTTATAGCTGTAATTCAAGCCATAACTGATACCATTCCAGCTGTTGTTGTAACCCCCGCTCACCGAACGCATGGTGCGATCCGAATTCCAGTAGTCTTCGGTGATCATGCTCAGCGACAGCGATCCCGCCCCTTGCCACAGGTTCTGGCTCATGGTCAGTTCAGTGCGGTTACGCTTGCGCTCGGTCAGCGATTGAGAGTTCTGACGGTCACGATAGGTATCCAGCACTTCTTGCAGGCTGTAGTAACCGTCGGTGGAATAACGGTAACCGGCAACCGCAAAATTGGTACCGGTCTGCACAATGTTCTTGCTGTAGCGGATACGCCACGACTGGCCGCTGTCTTTTGGCTGATCTTGCATCGTTGACCATGCCTGGGTCACGTCGGTAGAAAGTGCCCCAAAATCACCCAGGTTCTTGCCCACGCCCAGCGCCAGCGACTGATACTTGTTGGCCAACTGCCCACCGCCATAGGCAGTAAAGCCACGTGGCAAACCGTAAATCGCCGTCCCCTGGCCGAAATTGGTTTTGTCCACGCTACCGTCATAAGAACGGTACTGCCCGCTGGTCGCACTGTACTTCAGGCGACCTTCACGCTGTAAGACGGGCAATGAGGCAAACGGCACCACCAACAACTGTTCACTGCCATCGGCTTCCTTGATGGTAACAAACAGGTCACCACTGCCCCCGGTCGGGAACATATCATTGATTTCAAACGCACCCGGCGCTACATAGCTCTGGTAAATCACATAGCCGTTCTGGCGGATAATCACCTGCGCATTGGTACGAGCAATGCCGCGTACCACCGGCGCATAGCCTTTCAGGCTGTCCGGCATCATGTCATCGTCCGAGGCCAGTTGTGCCCCACGGAACGGTACGCTGTCGAACACGTCACTCGGTGAACTGCTGTCACCCAGAGTCAACTGGCTTTTCAACGCCACGAGATTACGCTGTGCGTAGGTATAGACCGTATCCCACTTGCCTTGGCCATTACTGTCGCGGTTATAGGTCGTGTAGTTACGCAGACGCCATGGCCCCACGTTGATGCCCGGACGCAGATTGGCGTACTGGCTGTTATTATCACGGCCATCGCCATTGCGGGCATAATTGTTGGAGCCGCTCAGGCTGTAGTTTAATAACCCCACTGAGATACCGTCATCCCATTGGCTCTCCGGGACATAACCCCGCGCCTTCTGCGAGATAGCCGCCTGCGGGACGCTCAATAACAGTTGCTGAGCGCTGAAGCGGAATTCGGAGTTGGCCTGTGGGATAGCGCTCAGGTTGGCACACTCGGCCTTGGCATCACCCAAGCCGGGAAACAGATCGGTCTTCACGCCCATGGCATTCAACGATGCGACGCTCAAACACGGCTGCAAGCTCTCTTTGCCGCTAGCGTCTTTCTGCATGCGGAACTCGACGTCGCGCGTTTCCTGGCTTTCATTGTTAAGGTAGATATCAACCCGGTAAGTGCCCGGTGCCTGGTTGGCCCCGTCTTCAAACACAGTCAGATCGGTACTGCCCTGATGCGGGTTGTCGATCTCCAGCATCGCCGGGTTAAAGTAGTCACGGGCCTGCGCGCCAAAGGAGACACAGCCCAGCATCGTTAATTGAGCAGCAATCAAATAAGCCAACCGGCTGATACGCGGCTGAGAGGTAAGTCTGGCCTGACTTTTAGGGGTATTCATCCGTCTTGCTCCGTTGCCTGCAGGGTGAAGAACAACCCTGTGTCCTGATCCTCACTGCCTGTGAGAATGCTTACTGTTTTTAGATCTTTGGCACGTTCAAACAAATTCAAAGTGGCTTGGTGTGTTCATGACCAATGCCGCCGTAGTCGCTGATGATTTTCCAGCTCACGCTGCCACCGCTGGCTCCGGCAGGCAGTGCAAAGGTTGTGGTGCCCATCGGGGCCACATAGGTCACCTCTTTCAGTTCCTTACCGCCCACCTTCACCTGCTGGAAGTTCATATAGAACGGTGTCGGATTGGTCACCTGCACGCTGTTGCCTTTACGCTGCCAGGTCAATTTTTCGGTCTGTTCTTCCAGCACGCCTTTCAGGCCTTCCGGGCGGTAAATCAGCTTGATGCGGGTCTTGACTGCAATCTGCAACGTATTCTGGTTGGAGTCTTTGGTGACCGACGGGATGGATTTGATGTTCATCCAATACAGCGATTCCTTATCGCCCGGCAGGTTGCCACCCGCACGCACCACACGCAGCACGTTCTCCTGGCCACCGTCCAGGCGGAACAACGGCGGGGTCACCATAAAGGGGGCTTTCTCAGCGCCACCGGTTGTGGTCTCGATCCAGCTCTGGATCAGGTACGGTGTTTTGTCCGGGTTGTTGACGCTCAGTGAAGACTCCTTCTTGCCGCCGTCATAAATCAGCCGCGTGCCGCCAACAACTACCCCGGCCTGGGCTATCCCGGCACTCGCCAACGTGGCGACCAGCAGCGTGGCAGAAATAAATTTCATAATTTGATTCCAATAAACGAGAGTAAAAAAAAGCCGGCAATCGCTCGCCGGCCCAGAATAACTATCAGGTGCCCATCATTGAGCCCCCCACAACTTAGTTGTAGTTGATAGTGAAGCTAGCCATAGAGTTGGCTGGGCCTGCAGTGACGGTATTAGAGGTAGAGATATAACGAGCTACGAAATCCAGATCGTTCACTGCGCTGCCAGACTGCAATGAATACGCTTTAGAAGCGGTAGCCAATGGCAGGATGGAGTCAGTATTGTCAGTCAGCTGGATAGCTACACCTGTTGCCACACCTGCACCCTGAGTCAGAGCTAACAGGTTGCTGTCACCGTTTACAGAGGTACCGTCAAACTTCACGGTAGCAGTGCCAACAGTATCTGGGCAGTTAGTCAGTTGCAGGGTGAACCCAGTGGCAGCCGCTGTATCACCAGCTTGAGTGAATGCGCTACGAGCCACTTTACCCAGTTTCACTTCCAGTGGGTTAGCTGGGGTGTTAACTACGGTACAACCTGCATCGATGATTTCACCGGTGAAATTCACCTGGCCATCAGCCGCAAACGCAGAAATACCAAAAGCAGAAGAGGCCAGTACAGCAACAGCGATCAGATTCTTTTTCATGAAAAATTTCCTTGAGTATAATTAACTTGGCTCCGGACAAAACAAAATCATGATCATCTCCAATGGAGATAATAAGATTTTTAATATCTGAATTTCCATGCCAGTTTAGGTTTGTAACTAGTAATATAAACGACCCAACCAATAAGGAATTTCTTTCTTAGTAAGGTTTTGTATTCAGACGCAGGGGATAGAGCAGTTATTAACAACCTCACCCGTTATCGCCTAAGAACATTCTCGTTTAAAATAGCAAGATCCTCAAGATGTTTGTTGGTGTAATTTTACACCGCTTAACTCTCTTTTTAAATAACGCCAACTTGCCCCTTCAGAGAACTTTTAAATGATAAAAATCATGAAATTACCGTTAGCAATAAAAAGCAGATAATAATAGCTCTCATTTAACTACTGGCATACAGACTCTGGGGAGGGTTATTAAAGATAAACCTGCGCCAGGTTTGGTTTGGCACAGGTTTTAACGAGGAAGATAGGCCGCTATTTTAATACTTAAGCGGCAAATGGCAGATTTCTTTCAGGATACCGTTATCCAGTTTAACAAATCCCCCTTGCTTAAGCTGCGAGAGGATTTTCATAATGCTGCTGCGGGACAGGCGCGTTTTTTGCTGAATATACTGTGCCGCAGAAATATTCTCTCTGAATTCAGCTGGTTCGTGCATCAACTCCAATAGTTGAAAGCGGAGGATCTCATACGCGGTAGGGGCATTGAGGTAGCTACTCAACATGAAGAACCGGTTGGTAACCCGGTAAATATGCCTGGACAGCTGTTCCCATAAATTGTCACGAGCAATAATTTGCCTGATTTCCTGAGTAGGGACGGATGCTATCTCTGAGGTCGTCTGGGGGTGTAAAAACAGTGCAGCGTTGGCCGCCAAAGCCCCTCCCACACCAATGATGCTGGGTACATACATGACGTTGATTAAAATTTCATCAGGTCCATGATGCAATTTGCAAATGCCGCTGCGTATCAGATAACAGTACGGCTCACCCTCTTTAAACAGGTAAAGCCGGGTTCCTGGTAGGACAACCTCAAAGGTGACATGGGGGCACAGCTTTTCGAACAGTTCGACTGTCGCAGCAAAGTCATCATCGCCATGTTGTTCTTTTATACTCATAAAACCTGTCAGCGTAGAAGGTGATCTGCTTTCAATTTAGCATATCAATACCTTCTACGCGTACCTGCAAAAGGCGACCAAGCGACAACGTTGGCACACTCAACTAGGCAAAGGTTTAAGCATTCTTTGAATACGTTGGGGATAATGAGCTGATTTTTTAGCAAGTGGAGCAAGGTCAGCAGGTCTTGATCGGTGCCAACGTTAAACTTCTTCATGATGATATACTTATGTGAACTCACCGTTTTAGTACTGATCTTCATCTTTCTGGCGATAGCATGAGTCTCTTCCCCCAGATAAAAACGCGTAGCGACGCTAGCCTGCTGCACTGTTAGCGTCTGGTGCTTACAAACCTGGCAGTTTAGCTTGGCCGGAGCTTGCGTCTCTAGCAGGCTACGCAGCCAACCCTGCATAACAAGATCCGCTATTTTATCCCGAGAGTCTGAACGGTTGATAAAAACACTATTTGACTGGCATAAGGGGAGTTGTCCGTAGGCTATCTCAGTCTCTCCTTCAACTATCCCAATCAGCAGGCAACCTTGTGGGCGCATTTTGATCATCGGTTGGCAGAGAAATTGCTCACCTGCAGAAAAATTCTTGACGATGATGTTGGCGTGCTTAATAGAATCACTATCCAGTACGTTAAAATGGACTTGTTCACTGTGGCCAAATAAATCCGCCAGCAACCACTCCATACCGATACGATACAAAGTATAGCTATCCTCAAAGACAACGTTCAATGTTTACATCCTTTAACAAATCTATTCAGTCAGGGAAAAATCTTTTTTAGCTAAAAAAACAGATTCATCACCAACAGCTAACAGAATTCAGACCCTTGCAATTTGCATGCAGGAATAGATTAATGGACTTATACGACATGCTTTAATAAGGCAAACACAGTCCACCATAAAAATTAAAATACTGGGATTATTCTGATGCGATAATGCGGGAATATTCAAGCTTTTTCTCGGTGTAATTTTACACCCTTAAATAACTTTTAAAACCCATTAAAATTAGCATAATCCTCCCTTTTGAAAGACTAGCTATACATTGCTGGTGGCTAACCGCGCGCCACGGAGGGAATCAAGGTGAGCAACGAAATAAAACCTTCTATTACATACGATTGTAATATGATACATAAAAAACCCTTGGCCGAAATCGAACTACTCTTGCGGCATCTCTCGCCACACGCCAACAAGGTTGAAACAAAAAATAGGCAATCACTTAACTACATTGCAGGCGGGCAGCATCACTGTTTTCTGCTGCACAAAGGTAGCGTGACGCTGTATCGCAACATTGATGGCATGGTGTTGAACTCAGAGTCTGCGCCCTACCTCTTTGGCATCAGCACACAACTGCTAGAGGCTGACTATCTCTATATTCGAACCCAGGAGTCCTCAGAGGTCAGCGTTATCTCCATTGAAGAGGCCAATAAAATCATTGCCAAAGAAGATCTCTGGCAAAGTTTATCTACCCTGTTAATTTATACAGCAACCCGGGTATATGACCATTGCACCAAGATTTCGTCACTCTCGTCCTATGAAATCATCTGTTATCAACTCTTTGAGTTAATGGGTGAACCGGAAGAAATCAGAAACAGCGTCAGCATCGTTTCCTATATTAAGAGCCGTACTTTTCTTTCACGCAGCAGTATTATGAAAATCCTGGCGCAGTTGAAAACCGGAAATTATATCGTGACGGATAAGGGCTTGCTTAAAGCAATAAATAATATCCCATCAAGATATTAGTTTTATCGTGAGTGCCGGATCCAGCGTAAGCACGCGGAGGTTGATAACGCGGCTTCCAGGATGCGCTCTGCTGGAAGCCACGATGGGCAATACGCTTACTCGTCGAAGAACCAATAACCCTGATTCACCAGGCCGGTTAACTCGGCAACGAACGCCGGGTTTTGCAGCGCCTCACCTAACTCTTGTTTACCGACGATAGTGTAACGGCATAGGGCATCGGCGGCTTTCGGTGCGACAGTATCCAGGCGTTCACTGTTGATAAAGAAGCTGCCGCCGACTTCCAGCACTCTTAGTCCGCTCAGGCGAGTCAGGACGGCACCGTCCATCAACGCTTCGATAACCTCATCCTGCTCGTAAGGTGGTTGCGCTGGGGCGATATCCAACTCGTGGCGTGGCGTGGTCACGAAGCGGCCAAACCACTGTTTAAAATCTTCCGGCTGATTAATCAGCTCGGTCATCATCCCACGCAGGCGATCAAGCTCATACTCTTCAACCCGGCCCGGATGTTCCCGGCAGGTTAAATCAGGATCGCTGTAATGCTCGCCCCCGAGATCGTTTTCCAGCGCATAGTCCGCGAAGCTGCTGATTAAATCCCTGCCGTTAGGGCCACGGAAGCCAACGGAATAGTTGAGCGCGGTTTGGTGGGTAAAGCCGTCGTGCGGGAAGCCCGGCGGAATATACAAGATATCGCCCGGCGCCAGATCTTCATCGATAATCGGCTCGAAAGGTTCCACGTGCAGCAGCGCCGGATGCGGGCAAAACTGCTTCAGCGGCAGTTTGTCACCCACGCGCCAGCGGCGGCTCCCCATGCCCTGGATGATAAATACGTCGTATTGGTCGATATGCGGCCCTACGCCGCCACCAGGAACCGAGAAAGAGATCATCAGATCGTCCAACCGCCAGTCCGGTAACACGCGGAACGGGGTGACCAGCTCCGCTGACGGGGCATGCCAGTGGTTTACCGCCTGCGCCAGCAGCGACCAGCCAGTTTCCCCCAGGTTATCAAAATGCTCGAACGGCCCGTGGCTGGCCTGCCATTGACCATGGGTTTGGCTGACCAGACGGCTGTCTACCTCAACCTCCATCGCCAAACCGGCCAACTCGTCCGGGGTGATCGGATCGACAAAGTTCGGGAAGGCATTTTTTAATACCACAGGTTGTTTTTGCCAGTATTTCTCTAAAAATTCGGGCCAGTTAAGATTCAGTTGATAAGCCATGGTTCCACACCAGTGAGAAGACAAACGGGCCTGATTATAAAGAGGCTGCCACCCATGCCGCCTTGTCATTGGTCAATGACTGGGCGTTCAATCAGGCGAAAATAATGCCCCTCACCCCAACCCTCTCCCAAAGGGAGAGGGGGTCGATCGAGTGTGGTTGAAATTGTAGTGATTATTCATGAGCAACGGCTGGCTCACCTTGGTTGAAGGGGCGATCAAACTTGCCGAGATGATCTCTTCACTTCCAAAAGAGTAGGGGCTAACAGCTCCCTCTCCCTGTGGGAGAGGGTTGGGGTGAGGGGATATTAATGCACTTGCTTGTCATCGACAAAAATATGGTGCGCGGAGCGTGCACGCGGGTGGATAAAGAAGTGCCCTTCTGGCGCAGAATCCGTGCTTACAGGCACCAGCTTGAGGTTGGTCGCCTTCAAGCGTTTATCATGCAGCGCATAGATAATGAACGGGATAGCCACAACCACCAGGAAACACACCACCAGCATAGTCACGTACATATGGTTGGCTTCTACCCCGGCCAGACCTGAAGGCGGGAAGAATGAGACCACAAAGGCAACCGCAGAGGTCAGCAAACCAATAGTAGCCACGGCAAGCTTGACCATGTTGCCACCCGGAATATTGAAGACACGTTCGTTTTCCGGCTGTTTGCGTACCAGTTTGATGTAGCCCAGGAACAGCAGGAAGTAACTGCACAGGTAGATCACCACGGTCAACGCCAGCGCAATCAGGAAGGACATGTTATTGCCGCCCCCGGTGTTGGTCAGGACAATCAACGCAATCGAGGTAATCACCAGCTGAGAAATCACCAGTGCAACCGGCACACCATTCTTGTTCATTTTGGCAAAGCGAGCAGGCAAGATCCCTTGTTGTGCGGTAACCAGCATGCCGCGAGACGGCCCAACAATCCAGGCAGCGATTTCTGCCAATACGCCCAACAGCAGCAGTGCAGCAATGACGCGAACTGCCCATTCAAACTGCGGACCGAAGTGCGAGATCAACACGCTGAAGGTTTGCATCACCCCTGCAGAAAGGTTGATTTCACCACGTGGGATCACCGCTGCGATAGAAAGCCCACCGACAGAACTTAAACAAATGGCCGCAACCATCAGCAACAGCATGGCAAGCGGGTAATCCCGGCCTGGGTTTTTCATCTCGTTGACGTGAGTCGCCGAGGCTTCAACGCCCATGTAGCTCAGGATAAACGCCACGAACACCACCAGCGTCCCCATTTGGGTAAAGTCTGGGAAGAAGGTAGAGGCGTTCATTTCGATGGCCAGTGGCGCACCAGAATGCAGATAGCTGACGGACAGGATCACCAGGACAGCCGCCGGTAACAGGATGCCGGCAAAGAAGCCAATCTTGGCAATGCGCGCGGTGTTTTTGGTGCCACCGAACTGGGTGAACGCCAGACCCCACAAGATAACCAATGCCGCGACGGTTTTAACGATCGGGTCTTCGTTCAGTTCAGGCCATTTGAGGATATAAGACAGCGCCCCCAGCACAAAATAGAGCATAGGGATAAAACCGATGGCAATTTGCAGATAGCCAAAAGAGATGGCGGCAAAGCCCCATTTTTCACCCAGAGTTTTAGACACCCAGGTGAATACCCCGCCTTCCTGCCACCCTTTTACCGTCGCCATCTCAGCGGCGCATAGACCAACGGGAATAAACCATAGGAACCCGCCTAACAGCAGGAAGAAGATCAGAGAAAAACCCGAGGTTGCAAAGGTCGGATATTCATAAACCGCCATCACCATAGATGCGGTAATAGCAAAGAAGCCTAACAACGTTAATTGTTTTGGAGCGGCGCTTTTTTCTGTGCTCGCCATAACGATTCTCCTGCAGGAAGAGGTTACTCTTCCCAGCGAATATTGGTGGGGAAAAAAGCGGGGCTGGCATCAACGCCGCCCCGAAATAATAAAGCCCTTGCCTTAGCCGTGATTGAACCCGCTGCCTTGTTGCGCAGACACTGGGTTGATGACAGGGTGATTCTCGAATTCAACCAGCGCCCTTTTGATATCTTCGATCAGCAGGCAACCGAGGTCGTAGCTCACGCCGTGGCGCACCAGAATGCGTTGAATAACCAGATCTTCGCGGTGTGTCGGCATCGAATAGGCCGGAACCTGCCAACCGCGAGCGCGCAGTTTTTCCGCCAGATCGTAAAGGGTATAACCACCGATCGCCGCGCCGTCTTTCAGTTTCCACGCCAGCGCCGGGATGCCTTTATCGCTGTCACCATCAAACAGGATTTCAAACGGCCCTAACTTGCCAATCTCGGCCGCCAAATGCTGAGCCGTGGCGTAGCAAGCGCTGTGGATTTTGGCGTATCCTTCGCGGCCAAGGCGCAGGAAGTTGTAATACTGCGCCACGATCTGGCCACCGGGGCGTGAGAAGTTCAGCGCGAAGGTTGGCATGTTGCCACCGAGATAGTTGACGTTGAAAATCAGCTCTTCGGGCAAATCCGCCGCTTCACGCCATACCACCCAGCCAGCACCCAACGGCGCCAAACCAAATTTATGACCGGATGAGTTAATGGATTTCACCCGTGGCAGACGGAAGTCCCACTCCAGTTCTGGCGAGCAGAATGGAGCCAGGAAAGCGCCGCTGGCACCATCGATGTGCATCGGAATATCCAGGCCGGTTTCCTGCTGCAGGCGATCCAGCGCATCACTGACCTCTTTCACCGGCTCGTACTGGCAGGTGAACGTCACGCCCAGCGTTGGCACGACACCAATGGTGTTTTCGTCAACGCGCTTGAGCACTTCTTCCGCGTTCATGATCAGACGATCGCCTTCCAGCGGGATTTCACGCAGCTCTACGTCAAAGTAACGAGCAAACTTGTGCCAGCAGATCTGTACAGGGCCACAAATCAGGTTCGGTTTATCGCTAGGCAACCCCTGCTCGGCACGCTTTTTGCGCCACTGCCATTTCAGCGCCAGCCCACCCAGCATGGCGGCTTCAGAGGAACCGATGGTTGAACAGCCAAGGGTGGTTTCCGGCGTTGGCGAATTCCACAGGTCGGCCAGCATTCTGACGCAGCGGGCTTCAATTTCGGCAGTTTGCGGATATTCATCTTTATCGATCATGTTCTTGTCGATAGACAGATCCATCAGTTCACGAATTTCGTCATCCACCCAGGTCTGGCAGAACGTCGCCAGGTTTTGGCGGGAATTACCGTCCAACATCAGTTCATCGCGGATAGCATTAAAGACGTTACGCGGATTACGCTCGGTAATGGGGAAGGTTGACTTAGGTAATTCACCCGCTAAATCTACCGACGCGTAAACATCATCATTTTCATTATAAGCTGGAGTGTTATTTGCCTTGTTCATAATAATAACCTTTTAAGAGAGACCTATTAATCAAGAATTAAATTCGCGATATCAGGCAGCATAAATAGCGTTATTATTTGAACGCTACGTTCGCCGCAAAACTTGATAAGGATATTAGAACAGGCATCGTTTCGAAGATATGAGAGGGATTGGTAATTACTGTAGGTGCGGGACTACAGTTGTAGGCTTATATCAAGGGGCGCAGCAAGCCGCGCCCCTACTGGGTATGAATATACCTATGGGCGGGAAAATGCCTCAATAGCTGCATTCAGCCCCTGCAGCAACTGTTCCAGCTCGCGCATGCCCTCTTCGATCACCGCCTCATGCTGTTGTGTCGCCAGCGCATTTTCCAGTTCTTCGCTAAGCAGATGTAGTGACGTGGCCCCCAGCAGCTGAGCCGTACCATTAATGCGGTGTAAATGGCTTTGCAGAGTTAGCCAGTCCTGAGATTGGAGCGCCTTTCTCGCCGCCAGCAAATCTTGGTCATTTTCCAGGCGCGACTGTGCAAGCATCTGGCGCATCAGGGTGTTGTCACCCAAGCTGAGTGCCTGCAGCGTAGCCATATCGATAAACTCGCTGAGTGGATCGGCCTGCGAAGGTCCTGCCACGCTTTGCAACGCCGCTTCCAACTGCGGTAAATCTACCGGTTTAAACAGGCACAGGTTCATGCCCATCGCCAGGCAGCGCTCTTTCTCTTCGGCCTGTGCGTTGGCGGTTAGCCCCCAGATAATGATGTCCTGATTGAATTCACGCACCCGACGGGTCAGCGTTATGCCATCCATATTAGGCATGTTGAGATCGGTGATGAGCAGATCGTACGGATTGGCCTCGATCAAGGCCAGGGCTGCCACACCATCAATGGCCTCATCGACCCGATAGCCAAGCGTAGCCAACTGACGACGCAGCAGCAGCCGGTTAGTGGGGTGATCGTCAGCAATCACAATCCTCAGCGCTGTAGGCCCACTGACGAGCGATTTCGGTGTGAATGAAACGGCGGTAACCTTTTCCAGATCCGCAACCGCGGTGGTGAGCGTCACCGTCATGGTGGTGCCCCTGCCCGGCTGGCTGGCCATGTCTATGGTACCGGCCATGCGTTCAACCAACTCACGGCAGATCGTCAGACCCAATCCCGATCCGGTCTGTTGCTTGCCCCACTTGGTCTGACTAAAGGGCTTGAACAGATGTTGCTGTTCCTGCGGGCTAATGCCCGCCCCACTATCTTTCACGCTCAGCGTCAGGCGAGTTTGATCGGTGCCCTGCGCATGCGTTTGCGCTATCACTTCGATCCCACCCTCAACGGTAAATTTGATGGCGTTACTGAGGAGATTGGCCAGCACCTGTTTCACCGCCTGCGGATCGAGCCACAGCGCCTGCGTTTTTTCCAGGCGGTAATCGACCGACAGCCGCAGGTTTTTCAGCGTGGCCCCCCCTTCAAAACTACTGACCGTCGTAGCTAACAACGAGGCCAGATCCACCCATTCTGGCGCCAGCTCAAAGTTGCCAGACTCAATTTTTTCCATGTCCAGCACATCGCCAATCAGGCCGAGTAGTGACTGAGCGGTGGAATAAGCCAACTGAATAGATTCCTTCTCTGCTGCCGGACTTTGGCTGTGGGTAGTCAGTAACTCCAGGAACCCCATGATCGCACTCACCGGCGTACGGATCTCATGGCTCATGGTGGCAAGGAAAGTGCTTTTGGCACGATTGGCATCGATGGCCTTGTCTTTCTCCACCTGCAACGCCCCCATCAGTTGCCTGGATTCGGTAATGTCCTTCCAGCCGCAAATCAGCGTTGGCGGCGTGTTGGCGGGCAGTTGGCACAGCGTTAGCCAGTGCAGGATCAGGCGCTCTTCCGTGCCATTATTCAGCACCAGTTGATGAGGGATAACCTGGTTGACTTGCAGCCCTTGCTGGATATCGGGTTGAAGCGCTGCGAAAATGTCTGCCAGCGGATGACGGCGATCGAACAATGAATGATGCATCGCGGCATGTAACTCGGGGGTGAAGAAGGCCCCGAAGGCGCTGTTGTAGCTTTCAAGCTCGCCTTCCAACGAGATCACGTACACCGGTACGGGGATCGAGTTGAATAAGGTCTGGCGGAAGCCGAGCTGATACTCCAGCGCAGCCTGTGCCTCTTTGCTTTTACGGATGGCCCGCAGCAGATAGGCTCCCCACAGCAAGCTGCTGACAACCAGCAGCGTAGCCAGAACGATCACCAGGTAAAAAGGCCGGTTATAGAGGTTCCAGGTGTCAATTTTCACTTCGGGGGTTTTTACCCACTTCCCGGCCAAATTCATCAGTTCTTTGGGGGGAATATCGTCGATGGCCTTATTCAGAATGCTTTGTAATTCTTGCGAGCCACGTGGAATGACAAAGGCGATCTGGGCGGTGCGCTCGTCGGGGATACGGAAATAGCTCAGCCGATTGGGATAATAGTGATCGATGATGTAGCGCGAGGCGAGCTGTGTGGACACCACCGCGTCAATTTCCTTCCGATCCAGCATGCTCAGCGCCGCGCCGGTGTTCTCTACCTCAACCCATTGCACACCCGGATATTTGGCTTTTAGCTTTTCCGATAACGTATGGTAGGCCGGAATAGCGACTTTCATACCAGGCTTCATCGTTTCGGTCTGCTTGACTGCAACGCGGGTGACGATCACAAAAGGAGTCGCCAAAAACGGATGAGTGAAGGCCGCCTGTTCTTCCCGCTCTGGGCTGTACGTGGCCGAGGACAGGATATCCCAATTGCCACTACGTATAATGCTGGCCATCTCTTCATTGGAATTGGCAATCACCGGTTCAAAGGTCAAACCGGTTTGCAGCTGGATCAGGTTAAGGATATCGCCAACTATCCCGCGTATTTCCTGGTTTTCATCCACCATGCTGAACGGGGCGTAATAGGGATTAATCACTATGCGCAATTTGCGGTTTTTTTCCAGCCAGCGAGTTTCCTGGGGGGTAAAAGCCAGGTCCCTGGTTAAAAAGGTGAGGTTACCCATATCAATCCAGGACTGAGCAATCTGGCTGTGCTGAGGTTCGGTCAGTGAACTGATAAATCTGTCGACAATGTTGACCAATTGCCGCTGACTATCGAGCGCAATAAGCACGTCGCCACTTTGCGGTGCTCGCCAGAACTTCACCATTCCCAACGTCTGGTAGAAATCGCGCGCGATAATAAAACTGGTGGTGAGGTTATTGCCGAGAAAGTAGTCACTCTGATGGCTGGCAACCGAGGCCAACGCCTGATATTCATCGGCAAAAGAAACGACGCTGGCGTTAGGAAATGCCTGTTTAATAAATGATTCTGGGGGATAATCCCGGGTGATCGCTATCTTGAGCTTATCGCTATTATCGTGAAACGGCTTCATCACCTCGGCAAGCCGCGTCACCAGCGTTGGATAGCCTTGCACCAGCGGTAAGCTGGCAATAAAGGGAGCCTTTTGCGGGCTAATCCTACCGGGAGTAGTGAGAACAAGATCGACGCGGCCCGCAAGCAGTGCCGCCAATGCCTGTTGCTCATCGGCGTAGAGTTTGACGTTTACATTGATATTCAGCGCCTTTCCCAGCAACACCAGATAATCCGCATTCATCCCCCAATAGCGTCCGGTGACGCTATTCATAGTCAACGGTTGGGATTCAATACCATACACCGCGACGGTAAGACTGCGCTTTTGCGCCAACCAGATAAAGTCGTCGTGGCCTAAGTAGACGGCCGGAGGCGTGACCAGGTGGTTACTCGCCAGCGCTAACGTGATCGGCCCGTTGATCACTGCTTGTGCAGGCAGCATCAGACACAGTAAAACCAGCCAAAACCCCAATACCCGTTTTAGCATGCACTCACCCAATTTTATTACGGTTGGCGAAAGCAAATAGATCGGCTAACGAGCTACAGCCAAGCTTCTCCATTAAACGGCTTTTATAGGTGCTGACCGTTTTATTGCTGATAAACATCGCCGCCGCAATCTGCATATTATCTGCACCGCTGAGGAGGGAACGCATCACCTTGATCTCCTGGCTGGAGAGCGACAGCAGCATTTCCTGTTCCGAAGAAAGACTGCCGACAAAACCGTTCAGTGAGAAAGGAAAATAACTGTAGCCATTCTGGGCAGCATGCACCGCGGCGATGATATTGGTCATGCCCTCTTTTTTACTGATAAACGCATTGGCCCCGGCATCCGCGCTACGCTTGCCGTAGAACAGATCGTTTTTGGCGGAGACCACGATAATGATTTGGCTGAACTGCTGCTTTCTGAGCTTTTCAACCACCTCAATGCCGCTCATGATGGGAATATCGACGTCGACAATCACCACGTCTGGCTGCTGCTGCGCCACCTGTAGCAGCGCCTCTGCCCCGTCCCCCGCCTCGCCAATGACGCTAATGCCTTCACTTTCCAGCAGGTTCTTGATTGCCATACGAGCCAGAGGATGGTCGTCAACAATTACGGCGCTCAAAGACTTGGTTTCACTCATTGTCGTTTCCTGGTCATATAAAAAACACGGGCAGCGTTGGTCAACGATGTTTCTTCGCTTACGAAATATCTTAAGGATTTCAAGCTATCTACGAGCTTATAGCATAACCCTGTTTATAGTTCTAATTCGCTGTTGTCCCCTCACCCCAACCCTCTCCAAAAGGGAGAGGGAGGTACGGAGCCGAAGTCAATCTGTGGCATATTCACTCCCCTTCCCCTGTACCTGTAGTTGCAGGATGGACTTCACGTGTAGGACGCTGCCTGCAATGATTTCCGATGTCTCTGCTGTGTTACGGCAACGCCTGCTTTTATAATCACTACGAACTTTCAGCGTTTCTTCCCATAGGCCTATGCCGCTTTAAGCTGAAGGTGATTAACCAAGCCATTCAATGAATAAATTACGCGCTGAGCTTATTGCCCACAGCAGCGTAATGGTTTGCTATTGCTCATAAAACAGACAAGCAAGGGTTTTGCCATGCCACAACCACCACAGTCAGACAGTAATCAGGTGAAAACACCATTAGAAAAAAGAAAGCAGTGGCTGCTCATTTTTCTAATGGTGATTATTATTGCGGCCATGGCCAGTGCAACCTGGTGGTATTTCAATTCACGCAATGTGCAAAGCACCGATGATGCCTATGTAATGGGTAATCAGGTCACTATTTCTTCGCAGGTTAATGGCAGCGTGGTCAGCGTGAATTACACCAATACCGATTTAGTCCAGCAAGGGGATGTCTTGGTCAATTTAGATGATACCGATGCCAACCTCAACTTTAAAAAAGTCAAAAATAAGCTGGCGGAAACGGTGAGAAAAACCAAACAGATCTATGTCAACGACGCACAATATAACGCCAATATTGCCCAGGCTAAAATCGCTTACCAGCAAGCGCAGGCCGATTATCAACGCCGTACCCAATTGATGGGTGCGGGGGCTTTTTCAAAAGAAGACCTGCAACATGCGCGTAATGCCGTTAGCAGCAGCAAAGCAGCGCTGGACGTTGCTATCGAGCAATATCGCAGCAATCGTATCCTGATCCAGAACTCCACGCTTGAACAGCAGCCGGCCATCCTGTTGGCGGCAGAACAAATGCGCGAAGCCTGGCTCGCGCTTCAACGCACCAAAATTCGCAGCCCGGTGACCGGCTATGTTGCTCAACGCAATGTGCAGGTGGGCGAAACGCTCAGTGCTGGCCAGGCCTTATTGTCCATCGTCCCGGCCGATCAGCTGTGGATTGACGCCAACTTCAAGGAAACCCAACTCAGCGGCGTGCGCATTGGGCAAAAGGTGAGCGTGGTGAGCGATCTGTATGGCAGCAACGTGGTGTTCGACGGCGTGGTTGAAGGGATCAATATGGGGACCGGCGGCGCGTTCTCGGTGCTGCCCGCGCAGAATGCCACCGGTAACTGGATCAAAGTGGTTCAACGCCTGCCGGTGCGTATTACCCTGGATGCGGAACAGCTCAAGGCATACCCACTGCGGATTGGCTTATCCACCACGGTGACCTTGCGCGAAAACAACACCAACGGCCCTGCCCTATCTACCACCCAACGCCTGAAACCGGCTTACCAAAGCCAGGCGCTGGTGCTCGATACCTCCAGTATCGATGGGGAAATCCAAGACATCATCAAAGCCAATGCGATGTGATTTATGAGTAACAACACACTGCTGCCGTTAAAAGGCTGGTCATTGATCCTGGTGACGCTGTCGCTGTCGATGGCGACCTTTATGCAGATGTTGGACTCCACCATCTCCAACGTCGCCATTCCCACCATTTCCGGGTTCCTGGGTGCCTCTACGGACGAAGGAACCTGGGTGATCACCTCGTTTGGCGTAGCCAATGCGATCTCCATCCCGATAACCGGGCGTCTGGCGCAGCGGTTCGGCGAGAGTAAGCTGTTTTTAGCTTCGGTGACGTTGTTTGCACTGGCGTCGCTGTGCTGCGGGTTCTCCACCAATCTCGATATGCTGATCTTTTTCCGCGTCATTCAGGGATTGGTCGCAGGCCCGTTGATCCCACTATCGCAAAGCCTGCTGCTGCGCAACTACCCGCCGGAGAAACGTAATATCGCGCTGGCGCTGTGGTCGATGACGGTGATTATCGCCCCGATCTTTGGCCCGATTATTGGCGGCTATATTTGCGATAACTACGACTGGGGCTGGATATTTTTAATCAACGTTCCGTTCGGCATCATCGTCGTTGCCATTACCGCATGGAAGCTGAAAGGAAGAGAAACGCCCACCGAGCCGGTAAAAATCAACCTGTTCGCCCTGAGCCTACTGGTGCTCGGTGTGGGTAGCCTGCAAATCATGTTGGATAAAGGCAAAGACCTCGACTGGTTTAACTCTACCACCGTGATTGTGTTGGCCGTGATCGCCGTAGTCGCGCTGATTTTGCTGGTTATCTGGGAAGCTACCAACGATAACCCGATCATCGATCTGAGCCTGTTCCGTTCACGTAACTTCAGCATCGGCATCCTGTGTATCAGTTGTGCGTATCTGATTTATGCCGGGGCCATTGTGCTGATGCCGCAACTGCTACAGACGGTGTTTGATTACACCTCGGTGTGGGCAGGGCTGGCCTATGCCCCCATCGGGCTGATGCCGCTGCTGATCGCGCCATTGATTGGCCGCTACGGCGATCGTATTGATATGCGGGTATTGGTGACCTTTAGCTTTATCGTGTATGCCGGTTGCTACTACTGGCGTGCGATGACGTTTAATCCGGCGATTGATTTTACTGCCTTGGTGTTGCCGCAGTTGATGCAGGGTTTCGCCGTGGCTTGCTTCTTCCTGCCGCTGACCACCATTTCATTGTCAGGGCTCGCACCAGAAAAATTCGCAGCGGCCACCAGCCTGAGCAACTTTTTCCGGACGTTATCTGGCTCGATCGGCACGTCACTCACCATGACCCTGTGGAGCCACCGGGAATCGTTTCACCATGCGCAGTTGACGCAGTCAGTGACGCAATTCAACCCGGCTGCGATCAACCTGGATCACCATCTGCAAAATCTGGGGTTCAATCAGCAGCAAGCCGCGACCTATATCAACGATCAAATTACCCAGCAGAGCCTGCTGATGTCGGCCAACGATATTTTCTATCTCTCTGCCGGAGTGTTCCTGATGCTGACCCTGCTGGTGTGGTTCGCTAAGCCGCCGTTTAATACGGCCAAGGCGGGGTGATAAACGGGGAATTAGAGAGGCGCTGGCGCGCCTCCCGATTTACTTAATCCGTTTGCCGGAGACATCAACAATTTTTTCGCCGTCCTCTTTGGCCAATGCCCCTATTTGCGGATTAGGCAGGATATCAAGCACCGTTTCGGAGGGGCGACATAGGCGGGTCCCCAGCGGCGTCACTACAATCGGCCGGTTAATCAGAATCGGGTGTTGCAGCATAAAGTCAATCAGTTGCTCGTCGGTGAAGACGTCTGCTGCCAGCCCTAACTGCTCGTAGGGTTCCACGTTATTGCGCAGCAAGGCCCGCACGCTGATCCCCATGTCTGCAATGAGTTTCGCCAGTTCAGCGCGGCTGGGTGGTGTCTCCAGATAATGGACGATTGTTGGTTCTGTACCGCTGTTGCGAATCAGCGCCAGCGTATTACGTGAGGTGCCGCACGCCGGGTTGTGGTAGATCGTAATCATGGGTGTTCCTCGCTACAAAGTGATGGATAGACGTAACGCCAAGGCCGTCAGCGTGACCAACAACACAGGTACGGTCATGATAATTCCGGTACGGAAGTAATATCCCCAGGTGATCGTCATGTTTTTCTGTGACAAGACATGCAGCCAGAGCAGCGTTGCCAAGCTGCCAATCGGCGTGATTTTTGGCCCCAGATCGCAGCCAATAACGTTGGCGTAAATCATGGCCTCCTTAATCACTCCTGACGCAGTACTCCCCTCAATGGACAGCGCGCCAATCAACACCGTTGGCATATTGTTCATAATGGATGACAGGAATGCGGTCAGGAAGCCAGTGCCAAGCGTGGCGGCCCATAAACCATTCTCCGCCAGCAGGTTCAACACGCCGGAGAGGTACTCCGTTAGCCCGGCGTTGCGTAGGCCATAAACCACCAGATACATCCCCAGCGAGAAAATGACGATCTGCCAAGGCGCGCCGTGCAGCACCTTCCCGGTGTTGATGGCATGGCCTCTTTTGGCCACCGCAAACAGGATCAACGCCCCTACGGCAGCAATAGCGCTGACCGGAATGCCGAGCGGCTCCAGCACGAAGAAACCCACCAACAGCAGGATTAATACCACCCAGCCAGTTTTGAACGTGGCCGGATCTTTGATGGCTTTCGCCGGTTGTTTCAGTCGTTCAAGATCATAGGTCGGCGGAATGTCCTTGCGAAAGAACAGGTGCAGCATCACCAGCGTCGCGATAATCGCAGCGATATCGACAGGCACCATCACCGAAGCATATTGCGTGAAGCCCAGATCAAAGAAGTCTGCCGAGACGATATTGACCAGATTGGACACAATCAGCGGCAGACTGGCGGTATCGGCAATAAACCCGGCAGCCATGACAAACGCCAACGTGGTGCCTTTGCTGAACCCAAGCGCCAACAGCATGGCGATCACGATGGGGGTCAGGATCAGCGCAGCTCCATCGTTGGCAAACAAAGCCGCCACGGCTGCGCCTAGTAACACGATGTAAGTGAACAACAGACGCCCCCGCCCGTTTCCCCAGCGGGAGACATGCAGCGCAGCCCATTCGAAAAAGCCAGACTCATCGAGCAACAGGCTGATAATGATCACGGCGATAAAGGTCGCCGTGGCATTCCAGACAATATTCCACACCACCGGGATATCGGCAATCTGCACCACTCCGGTAAGCAAGGCCAGCCCCGCGCCAAGTGTGGCACTCCACCCAATCCCTAACCCTTTCGGCTGCCAGATCACCAGCACAATGGTCAGGATAAATATCGCCCCAGCCAATAACATACTTACCACCTCAAGTTTATATACGTATTTTCATATGTGTTTGCGGAAAAAATTTAGCTACACAGGGTTTTGCCCTCGCTGGAGCCATTCGCCGCTGCCAGCTTACGTGCCATAGTGTGGACTTCGTCCTGTTGGCTCAACCAGGCTTGTTCAACAACCAGGGCTGCCCAGGCAGGAATATGCGGGGAAAGACGATAATGCACCCACTTGCCCTGCTTACGATCCAGCAGCAACCCGCACTCTCTTAGCATTGCCAAGTGGCGCGAGATCTTGGGTTGCGACTCTTCCAGCCCGGTGCAAAGATCGCAAACGCACAGTTCACCCAACTGTTTGAGCAGCAACACGATACCCAGGCGGGTTTCGTCCGACAGGATTTTGAACAGCTGCAAGGAAGTCAGGGTCATAGGTCTCTCCACTACGATCGGTGGATAAATCATACCCACAGGCGCTTTCAAGTCAACAACACATTTGAATTTTCATATATGTTTTCTTCCCTTGCCCCAGAAAGCGATCAACGTTGTGTCGCTCCGGCAATATGGCTTCACATTTAAGCCAATTAAGAAGCCATAATGCGGCAATATATTCACACCCCGGCAACAAATAATATTGCACCAAATAGTGTGAGCCTGTTCAAGACGAAAAACGCCCAATAATGCTATTTATTCTGCATGGTTTTCTCTAACGTGGATCTGCGTCATCATGAATCATTTAGAACTGCAGGCACTGCGTCAGCTTTTTTTTATGACGGTCGAAGAATGTGCGACCTATATTTCACCTGACAACAATTTAGCTACATGGCAACAATGGGAGCGTGGTGAAAGTGAAATACCGGACGCTATTATTGATACATTCACAAAAATGATTAAAAAAAGAAAAACCCACATCAACGCCATCATCGACAAGATCAACAATCGCATTGGGAATAACACCATGCGCTTCTTCCCCGATTATGCGTCCTTCCTGGCTGTCTACCCCCAAGGTGATTATCTGGAATGGAAAATTTATCAGTCGGTTGCCGCACAACTTTATGCTTATGATCTAGAGCGGCTATGTTAACCCAAACTAATAGGATAAATCGCGCTCGTTAACCTGGACGGCATTTAATAAGGACGGCTTATCAACACCGCCTGCCCATAGTTTTAACTGACTATCACTCCTGACAGCAGGCTAACGCCTGTAACAATCTCGTGCCCAGCCGTTTTTCCCGGCACGAATTATTTATTATGAACGAGTTTCTGAGCAACAACCTATGGAAAACAAGTATGTACCAACGGCCTTGGGGCTGTATCTGAACTATCTGGTGCACGGTATGGGGGTGATATTAATCAGCTTGAATATGCCTTATCTGGCAGAACAATGGCACACCGATGCCGCAGGCATCTCTATCGTCATCTCTTCTTTGGGCATTGGCAGGCTAAGTGTGTTATTAATCACCGGCATGTTATCCGATCGTTTTGGCCGCAGACCCTTTATTTTCCTGGGGATAGTGTGCTATTTGGGCTTCTTTTTCGGCATTCTGCTTAGCCACACCATTATTATCGCTTATGTATTTGGTTTTTTAGCTGGCGTCGCCAACAGTTTTCTCGACTCGGGCACCTACCCTACGCTGATGGAGGCGTTCCCCAAGTCGCCAGGCACTGCCAATATCTTGATCAAAGCCTTTGTCTCCGGCGGCCAGTTTATGTTGCCGATGGTCATCAGCCTGCTGGTCTGGGCTGAGGTCTGGTTTGGTTGGTCCTTCCTGATAGCCGCCGGCATTATGCTGCTCAACGGCCTGTTCCTGCTGCGCTGCCCATTCCCCGCACACCCGGGGCGACGAGTGGCCGCCGAGCCCGATGTAGCTACAGATGACAATCACCGCTGTTCCATTGTTGATCTGATCAGCTATACCCTCTATGGCTATATCGCCATGGCCACCTTTTACCTGATCAGCCAGTGGCTGGCACAGTATGGCCAGTTTGTGGCGGGTATGAGCTATACGATGTCGATCAAGCTGCTGAGCATCTACACCATCGGCTCACTGATGTGCGTATTCATCACCGCCGGGCTGGTAAAGAAAAGGTTTAAATCAACCACCTTTCTGATGCTGTATACCTTTATCTCTTTCATTACCTTACTCACCGTTTGCCTGTATCCCAACATGTACGTCGTGATGGTTTTCGCCTTTGTTATCGGCTTCTCTGCCGCAGGCGGGGTCATGCAGTTGGGGCTGACGCTGATGGCTACCCGCCTTCCCAATGCGAAAGGCAAAGCCACCGGCATCTATTACAGCGCTGGCAGCCTCGCAACCTTCACCATTCCGTTGATTACCGCCAAGATTTCCGAAACCAGTATCGCCAACATTATGTGGTTCGATACCGCTATTGCAGCCTGTGGTTTTCTACTGGCGCTGTTTATTGGCTACCGTAGCCATAAAGAAGCTAACCGTCCCTTCAAGATGGCCCAAGTTATCAACTGATCCCACACCTTTTACCTCCTCCTGAACACGCAGATAAACGGGCGCAGCATGCAGCGCCCCTACGTTATGAGCCGGTTGAAAAATGTGGTTTTATTCCTCCGGCTGGCTGCAGAGACAATATTATTATGACCGTATGCAATATGAGACAGTATTCCGTCAGCAGCTGATCCCCAGACAAAGTAAATAGCTTGTTAATAACCATTAGCTTTCACTGCCCCCAAAAAGGAAACACCTGGCTACAGCCCTTCGCACCTAATTTAACTGGGGAAACACAGGCACAATTCGGCAACACCATCAAGCGCCGTCTCAGCATCTTTCCCTGCAATAAAGTTGAAAACTAAAACGGCATATTACGTATTTATCACCTACTGCATTACCTATACTCAGCACACGTCAGGTTGCCGGTGTATTGGCGGTTATCCATGACCCAAGTTATTTACCGCAGTGTGACTTACCGGGATATTTTCACCCATTACTTTCCCGCAATGATTAACGATTGATTAAAAAGAAAGGCCACCAGAACAACAGGTCCCCTGGATCCAAAAACGTAAAAAATTAGCGACAAGCGGAGAACAGCATGAGCCAGAGCAAGGCCTTCAAAGCGCCATTTTTGTTAGCGGTCATCAGTATCTATTTGAGTTATTTTCTCCACGGCGCCAGCGTCATTACGCTGGCGCAAAACATGACGCCACTGGCCGAGAAGTTCGGCACCGACAACGCGGGTATTGCCTACCTGATATCCGGCATTGGGTTGGGTCGGCTAGTCAGTATTCTGTTCTTTGGCGTGATATCGGATAAGTTTGGCCGCCGCGCCGCCATTTTGATCGGCGTCGCCCTGTATATTCTGTTCTTCTTTGGCATCCCGGCCAGCCCTAATCTGATCGTCGCCTTTGGCCTGGCGGTTTGCGTTGGCGTTGCCAATGCGGCGCTTGATACCGGCGGCTATCCTGCCCTGATGGAGAGCTATCCCAAGACTTCCGGCTCGGCGGTGATCCTGGTGAAAGCCATGGTCTCTTTCGGCCAGATGTTTTATCCGATGTTGGTCAGCTACCTGCTGGTCAGCCACATCTGGTACGGCTACGCGATGGTTATCCCGGGGATCCTGTTCGTCCTGATCACCTTGCTACTGCTTAAAAGCAAGTTCCCCAGCCAGCTGGTTGATGCCTCCGTGGCCAAAGAGTTGCCGCAGATGAACAGTAAGCCGCTGGCCTGGTTGGAGGGCGTCTCCTCCGTTATCTTCGGCGTAGCCGCATTCTCTACCTTCTACGTGATCGTGGTCTGGATGCCGAAATACGCAATGGCATTTGCCGGTATGGCGGAGGCCGACGCGCTGAAAACCATCTCCTGGTATAGCCTTGGCTCGCTGATGTGCGTGTTTATCTTCGCCCTGCTGTTAAAAAGCACGGTGCGCCCGGTGTGGGCCAACGTGTTTAACGCCGGTGTCTCGGTGATCGCGGCAACCATTATCTATCTGTATCCCTCACCGCTGGTTTGTAACCTTGGTGCCTTTGCGATTGGTTTCTCTGCCGCCGGTGGGATATTGCAGCTTGGCGTCTCCGTCATGTCGGAGTTTTTCCCGAAAAGCAAAGCCAAGGTCACCAGCGTTTATATGATGATGGGCGGGTTAGCCAACTTCTTGATCCCATTGATTACCGGCTACCTCTCCACCATTGGTTTGCAATACATCATCCTGCTGGATATTGCCTTTGCCCTGCTGGCATTTGTTACCGCCATCATCGTCTTCATTCGCTATTACAGAGTATTCAAAGTCCCGCAAAGTGACCTGCGATTGGGTGAGCGCTTTTTCCAATAATCCAAAACAGCAATTACGCAGGTTTGCGCCCCACACGAACATGGTTAGACAAGGAGTTTAGAATGGATGTAACCGCAAAATATGAGCTTATCGGGCTGATGGCCTATCCGATCAGACACAGCTTATCGCCAGAGATGCAAAATAAAGCATTGGATAAAGTCGGTCTACCTTTTACCTATATGGCTTTCGAAGTCGACACCACCACCTTCGCCAGCGCCATTGAAGGGCTGAAGGCGTTAAAAATGCGCGGCACCGGCGTCTCGATGCCTAACAAGCAGTTTGCCTGCCAGTATGTCGATGAATTAACGCCAGCAGCCAAACTGGTCGGCGCTATCAACACCATCGTCAACGACGACGGCTATCTGCGCGGCTATAACACCGACGGTACCGGGCATATTCGGGCCATCAAGGAAACCGGTTTTGATATCAAGGGCAAAACCATGGTGCTGGTCGGCGCGGGTGGCGCATCTACCGCTATCGGCGCTCAGGCCGCCGTTGAAGGCATCAAAGAGATCAAGCTGTTTAATCGTAAGGACGAGTTCTTTGAACAGGCGCTCGCCTTCGCCAAACGGGTCAACGACAACACCGACTGCAAGGTAACCGTGACCGATCTGGCAGATCAGCAAGCGTTTGCCAGCGCCATCGCCAGCGCGGATATCCTGACTAACGGCACCAAAGTCGGGATGAAGCCGCTGGAAAACGAGAGTATCGTCAGCGACATCGCCATGCTGCGCCCGGAACTGCTGGTGACGGAGTGCGTGTATAACCCGCACATGACCAAGTTGCTGCAAATGGCCCAACAGGCAGGTTGCAAAACGGTGGACGGTTACGGCATGTTGTTATGGCAAGGCGCCGAACAGTTCAAGCTGTGGACTGGCAAGGATTTCCCACTGGAATACGTTAAGCAGGTGATGGGATTCGAGGCGTAGCATTCCCGTAGCGCGTGGTGATGGGTTTAAATCACCACCTTATTGATTGCGGCAAAACAGCATGCAAAAGGTCAAAATGAAAACCATAACCGTAAAAAACATTGTGTTCGGCGAAGGCGCGCCAAAAATCATTGTCTCGCTGATGGGTAAAGATATCCCTAGTGTGGTGGCTGAAGCGCAGGATTATCGTCACGCCGATTTCGATATTCTGGAGTGGCGCGTCGATCATTTTGCGGATGTCGCCACGCTCAGCAACGTGATAGCCGCCGCACGTCAGATCAAAGAGATCATTGCCGACAAGCCGCTGCTGTTCACCTTCCGCAGCGCCCAGGAAGGCGGTGAGCAGGCGTTGCCCGCACAGGCCTATATCGCGCTCAATCTGGCGGCGGTGGACAGCGGCCTGGTCGATATGATCGATCTGGAGCTGTTTACCGGTGACGAGCTGGTCAAAGAGGCCGTGGCCCATGCCCACGCCAAGAACGTCAAAGTTATCATGTCGAATCATGATTTCCATAAAACGCCGCCGCAGGAGGAAATCGTCAAACGCCTGTGCAAAATGCAGGAATTGGGCGCCGATATTCCGAAGATCGCCCTGATGCCGCAAAACAAAAGTGACGTATTGACGCTGCTGGCCGCGACGCTGGAAATGCACGAGAAACATGCCCACGGGCCGATAATCACCATGTCGATGGCCAAAACCGGCATTGTGTCCCGGCTAGCGGGCGAAACCTTTGGCTCAGCGGCTACCTTTGGCGCAGTCAAGAAAGCCTCCGCACCTGGGCAAATCTCCGTCACGGATTTACGCACCATATTAACGATACTGCATTAATTCAGTGGTGCACTGATATTACTGTCGGCGGGAATAATAGTATTCCCGCCGAATAAAACAAGTCACTTAAAAGAGCATTCAATTTTAATGCAGCTTAATTGCGGCATCCGCACGCCTGCGTGTGGGTTTGGTCGCCCCGCAAAATAAATGCATCGGTCATCAACAGGAGTAGTTATGGATCTGGTAAAGCCGAAAAGAATCAATGGCAGAGTCCCGGTATTATCGGCACAAGAGGCGGTAAATTATATTCCTGACGAAGCCACCTTGTGCGTATTAGGGGCCGGTGGCGGTATTCTGGAGGCCACCACCTTAATTACCGCGCTGGCAGAAAAATATCAAACCACGCAAACCCCGCGTGACCTGTCATTAATCAGCCCGACAGGGTTAGGTGACCGGGCCGATCGTGGCATCAGCCCGCTGGCACAGGTCGGGCTGGTGAAGTGGGCGCTGTGCGGGCATTGGGGGCAATCCCCACGCATCTCCGATCTGGCCGAGCAGAACAAGATTGCGGCCTACAACTATCCCCAAGGCGTGTTGACCCAAACCCTGCGGGCCGCAGCGGCGCACCAGCCGGGGATTTTAAGCGAAATCGGGATTGGTACCTTCGTCGATCCGCGCCAGCAGGGCGGCAAACTCAATGAGGTGACCAAAGAAGATCTCATCAAGCTGGTCGAGATCGATAACCAGGAATATCTCTACTACAAGGCCATTGCGCCCAACGTCGCCTTTATTCGCGCCACCACCTGCGACAGCGAAGGCTATGCCTCGTTCGAAGACGAGGTGATGTATCTGGACGCGCTGGTGATTGCCCAGGCGGTGCACAACAACGGCGGCATCGTGATGATGCAGGTGCAAAAGATGGTCAAGAAGGCGACGCTGCACCCTAAATCGGTGCGTATCCCTGGCTATCTGGTTGATATCGTGGTGGTCGATCCGCAGCAGACGCAGCTGTATGGCGGCGCCCCGGTGAACCGCTTTATTTCCGGCGATTTCGTGCTCGATGACAGCACCCAAATCGCCCTGCCCCTTAACCAGCGCAAACTGGTGGCGCGACGTGCACTATTTGAGATGCGTAAAGGAGCGGTGGGCAACGTTGGGGTGGGCATTGCCGACGGCATCGGCCTGGTCGCTCGCGAAGAGGGGTGTGCCGATGATTTCGTGCTGACGGTCGAGACCGGCCCCATCGGCGGCATTACCTCTCAAGGCGTGGCCTTCGGTGCGAACGTCAACACCCGCGCCGTGCTGGATATGACCTCTCAGTTCGATTTCTACCACGGCGGTGGGCTGGATGTCTGTTACCTGAGCTTTGCCGAGGTGGATCAACAGGGCAACGTCGGCGTGCATAAATTCAACGGCAAAATCATGGGAACCGGTGGCTTTATCGATATCAGCGCGACGTCGAAAAAGATTGTGTTCTGCGGCACCCTGACCGCCGGCAGTTTAAAAACCGAGGTCGCCGACGGCAAGCTGAATATTGTGCAGGAAGGGCGCGTCAAAAAATTCATCAAGCAATTACCAGAGATCACCTTTAGCGGCAAAATCGCGCTCGAGCGGGGATTAGACGTGCGCTACATCACCGAACGCGCCGTCTTTACGCTCAAAACCGATGGTCTGCACCTGGTTGAAATTGCCCCCGGCGTCGATCTGGAAAAAGACATTCTGGCAAAAATGGATTTCGCCCCGGTTATTTCCCCGCAGTTAAAACTGATGGACGAAAGACTGTTTATCGACGGCGTCATGGGTTTCACTTTACCTGAAGCAGTATATTAAAAGGAGTAAGGCTATGGACTTTTCTTTAACTGAAGAGCAGGAACTGCTGCTTGCCAGTATTCGGGAACTGATCGGCAATAACTTTTCGGAAGAGTATTTCCGCACCTGCGATCAGACCTCAACCTACCCTACCGAGTTTATGCGCGCGCTCGCCGATAGCGGTATTTCTCTATTAGGTGTGCCGGAAGAGTTCGGCGGCATTCCGGCGGACTATGTCACCCAGATGCTGGCGCTGATGGAAGTCTCCAAATGTGGCGCACCGGCGTTCCTGATCACCAACGGCCAGTGTATTCACAGCATGCGTCGTTTCGGTTCGGCCGAACAGCTGCGCAAGACGGCAGAAAGTACGCTGGCCACCGGCGATCCGGCCTATGCGCTGGCCCTGACCGAACCGGGCGCAGGCTCGGACAATAGCGCCGCGACCACCACCTACACCCGTAAAAACGGCAAGGTGTATCTGAACGGGCAAAAAACCTTTATCACGGGTGCGAAAGAATACCCGTATATGCTGGTACTGGCGCGCGATCCCGAGCCCAAAGATCCGAAAAAGGCCTTCACCCTGTGGTGGATGGAATCCAATAAGCCGGGCATTAAGGTCAATCCGTTGCACAAGATTGGCTGGCATATGCTGAGCACCTGCGAAGTTTACCTCGATAACGTTGAGGTGGATGAGAGCGATATGGTCGGTGAAGAAGGCATGGGCTTCCTCAATGTGATGTACAACTTTGAAATGGAACGCCTGATCAACGCCGCACGCAGCGCCGGCTTCGCCGAGTGCGCGTTTGAAGATGCCGCCCGTTACGCCAACCAGCGTATCGCCTTCGGCAAGCCGATCGGCCATAACCAGATGATCCAGGAAAAGCTGGCGCTGATGGCGATCAAGGTCGACAACATGCGCAATATGGTGATGAAGGTCGCCTGGCAGGCGGATCAGAAGCAATCACTGCGCACTAGCGCCGCGCTGTGTAAGCTCCACTGCGCCCGTACGGCGATGGAAGTGATTGATGACGCCATCCAAATCATGGGTGGGCTGGGCTATACGGATGAGGCTCGCGTTTCCCGCTTCTGGCGTGACGTGCGCTGCGAAAGGATTGGCGGTGGCACCGATGAAATCATGATTTACATTGCTGGCCGCCAGATCCTGAAAGACTACCAGAGCAAATAAGGCACTAAAACGCCAGGAGGTAGCCAAAGCCAACCTCCTGGCGAGTTATCAATAAGCCACCAGCAGATTCAACCCGGTAAACACACCGGTTCCGCCAAGTTATTATTGAACTGTTTACGATAATCACTTGGGGAACATCCGACATGGCGCATAAATAATTTGGCAAAATGATCGACGTTTTCGTACCCGACCCGCCAAGCGATCTCATTAAGGCTGTTATCGGTATTAGTCAGCGTAAACTTGGCCTCGGTGATCCGGCGTTGAATAACGTAATTAATCGGTGATATATGATATTCACGAGCAAACTCATGGCAAATATAGCTGACGCTGGCGCGGAACTTTTTAGCTAGCTGTTCGAGAGTGATCTTTTCACGATAATTATTATTCAAATAAACCAGCACATCCTTCACTAACACATCTTTTTTAATGTATCCCAATTCTGAACGGTAAGCGTTTTTAAAGTTCTCATAAAACAGCGCGGTGAGGGCATAACCATAAGCATCATAAATCGATGAGGTTAACTCGTTTTTCTGCTGGGGTAACCTGACGCCAAGTTCATGAAGGATCGTTTTTATCACCTCCCCCCCTTGCCCAACGGAAACTACCGGGCAGGAGTGAGGCTGTAAAATCTGATTTTCTTCCCAGCCCTGAAATTTGAAACCATAGACAGCACAGGTATAGGTGGTGGCCGGGGAGGCGCTGTCCGATGCCACCGCGTGCAGGCGGCCAGGCTCAATAACCACGATATCACCAGCGTGTGCCACGTAGTAAGAGGAGTCGATGACCAGCCTGGCCACCCCCTGCTTAACGTAAATCAGCTCGCTCTCATCATTATGCACATGATGCCCAGACTCCCAGTTGGGATCGTCACTGATGACGAACCGCGAGAGTTTTGGCGTCATCCCCTGCGCAAAAAGGGCTTCTTTTTTATTATCGAAACAGCGCTGAAACATGGCAACCTCCACACAATACAGTTGGCTTTGGCAAAATGATCAGTGGCTAAAATAGAGCGACAGAAAACAATATACAATATGAGCCCAGACGACTAAAACAAGATAGTTTGCCCCGCATGCAAGATGGCACGAAAATAAAATCTCTACGATCGCGCCGCCAGCTTACCTTGCTCACTGGCAAACCACTTTCCCGCACGGCAATCCATCCGTTATTAGCCGTTTTTTTGCAAGATTGTTAGCAACAAAAACAGATTATCCAGTCGTAAATCCCCCTGCGCACTCGCAATATATTGTCATGCTTTTTGTCCTTTCCGCTGATAGAACGCTCTCTGCCGCCAGCGAGCGACCCACAGGAGATATCATGAAAATAATAACCTGCTTTAAGCTGGTCCCCGAAGAGCAAGATATTGTGGTTACCGCACAACGTACGCTCGATTTCGATCACGCCGAAGCCAAAATCAGTCAGTTCGATTTGAATGCGATCGAGGCCGCCACCCAGTTGGCAACCGAAAACGATCAGATTACCGCGCTCTGCGTGGGCGGCTCGCTGCTGCAAAACTCCAAGGTGCGTAAGGACGTGCTGTCGCGCGGCCCTCATGAGCTTTATCTGGTGCAGGATGCGCAACTGGAAAACGCGCTGCCGATGGATACCGCACACGCGCTAGCCGCCGCCGCAGACAAAATCGGCTTTGATCTGATGCTGTTTGGTGAAGGTTCCGGGGATTTATACGCCCAGCAGGTGGGCCTGTTGGTTGGGGAGATCTTGCAGCTTCCTACCGTTAATGCCGTTAGCCAGATCCAGTTTGCCGGTGACCGTGTGCTGGTTGAGCGCACGCTAGAAGAAGAGGTGGAAGTGCTTGAACTGCCACTTCCAGCGGTGATCTGCGTAACCTCAGACATTAACGTTCCCCGTATTCCGACGATGAAGGCGATCCTCGGCGCCGGCAAAAAGCCGGTCAATCAGTGGCAAGCCAATGACATAGCCTGGAGCCAGACGCCACCTTTGGCCGAGCTGGTCGAGATCACCGTACCGCCGCAGAAACAGCGCCAACGCATCATTCTGGAAAACGACTCGCCGGAAGCCATTGCCGAGCTGGCGGACCATTTGAAAAAAGCGTTGAACTAACCCACGACTGGAGAAAATCATCATGAGTAAACTGACAAACGTATGGGTGTTCAGCGACAACGTTGAGCGCTACGGCGAACTGATGGCAGGCGCACGCCAGTGGGGCGAGCATGTTTATGCCATCGTGCAGGACAGCGAACAGGTTGCCAGGCTCAAGTCTCTGGGTGCAGACGGCATCTACGTGCTGGAGAAAACCTCCGCACTGCAGCGCATTGAAAATTATGCTGAGACCCTGGCGGATATCCTGAAAGAGGTCAACGGCGAACAGACTCCGGCCCTGGTGCTGATGGCAGCCACCAAACGCGGTAAAGCACTCACCGCCCGCCTGGGTGTGTTACTGAACGCAGCGGTAGTGAACGATGTAACCGCCGTACACGTCGACGGGGCTGATTTCATCGCCGAACACCGTATGTACGGCGGATTGGCCTTCGGTAAAGAAAAAATCAATACCACCACCGCCATCATCACCTTGGCTCCCGGCGTGATGGAGCCTGCCGCTGCCGACCCGGCGCATGACTGCCTGGTCACTCAGCTCAGCTATGTTGCCCCGCGCCAGGAAATCCTATGCAAAGAACGCCGTGCCAAAGCGCTGAGTAGCGTCGATCTCAGCAAGGCCAAACGCGTGGTTGGTGTCGGACGTGGGCTGGCAGCACAGGACGACCTGAAAATGGTCCATGAGCTGGCAGCCTTGTTGGGAGCGGAAGTTGGCTGTTCTCGTCCTATCGCCGAGGGCGAAAACTGGATGGAACGCGAGCGCTATATCGGGGTATCTGGCGTGCAGTTGAAATCCGATCTCTACCTGATGTTGGGCATTTCCGGGCAAATCCAGCATATGGTCGGCGGCAACGGTGCCAAGATCATTGTCGCGGTGAATAAAGACAAAAACGCCCCGATCTTCAACTATGCCGATTACGGCCTGGTGGGCGACATTTACAAAGTGGTCCCTGCCCTGATCGACCAATTAGGTCGTTAACCCTTTGATACACCGCACGCATCCCGCCGCATACCCGCGGCGGGATAGGGAGCATAAGCATGTCGGATGATAAATTTGATGCCATCGTGGTCGGTGCTGGCGTCGCAGGTGCCGTAGCCAGCTACGTGATGGCGCAGGCCGGGCTGGATGTGCTGGTCATTGAACGCGGCAACAGCGCTGGCAGTAAGAATATGACCGGGGGCCGCCTGTATGCCCATAGCCTGGAACGCATCATGCCGGGGTTCGCGGAAGAAGCGCCGGTAGAGCGCAAGGTCACCCGCGAGAAGATCTCTTTCATGACGGAGGAAAGCGCCGTCACGCTCGATTTTCACAGCGAAAAACCGGACATTGCCGCTCAGGCGTCTTATACCGTGCTGCGCAACCGCTTCGATCCCTGGCTGATGGAAAAAGCCGAACAGGCCGGAGCACAGTTTATCTCGGGCGTCCGCGTCGACGCGCTGATACGGGAAGGTAATCAGGTTACCGGCGTGCAGGCGGGCGACGATATCCTGAAGGCTGACATAGTGATCCTGGCTGACGGCGTGAATTCCATGCTCGGCCGCTCGATTAACCTGTTGCCCCCTTCTTCGCCACATCACTATGCCGTAGGCGTCAAAGAGCTTATCGGTTTATCCTCCTCGGTGATCGAAGATCGCTTTAACCTCTCTGGCAATGATGGCGCCGCCTGGCTGTTTGCCGGTTCTCCGTCCAACGGCCTGATGGGGGGCGGATTTCTCTATACCAACCGGGACTCCATCTCTCTAGGGCTGGTATGCGGTCTGGGAGAGATTGGCCACGCGGGGAAAAGCGTGCCCCAGATGCTGGAGGACTTTAAGCAGCACCCATCCATTCGCCCGCTGATCCAGGGTGGAAAGCTGCTGGAGTACGGTGCTCACCTGGTTCCGGAAGGCGGCAAGGCGATGATACCCACGCTGGCTGACGGCGGCGTGATGATCGTCGGCGATGCGGCAGGATTCTGCCTGAACCTGGGCTTTACCATACGCGGCATGGATCTAGCCATTGCATCGGCACAGGCGGCTGCCAATACGGCCATTGCAGCCAAGCAGCGGCAGAACTTTTCCGCCAGTAGCCTAGGGGAATATAAGCACGCCTTGGAGCAAAACTGTGTGATGCATGAGGTGCACCACTTCCGCAAAATCCCTGCGCTGATGGAAAACCCGCGCCTGTTTACACAGTATCCGCGCATGGTCGCGGACATCATGGGGGATATGTTCACCATCGATGGCAGCCCTACCCAGCCCGTGCGTAAGGCTCTGATGAAAAGGGTGAAACAGATTGGGCTGATGAATTTATTAAAAGACGGCATCAAGGGGGCAACAGCGCTATGAGCAACGAAAATCCGGTCAACGTAGACGTCAAGCTGGGCATCAACAAGTTCCATGTCAATGAGGGCCACCCGCACATCATTCTGGTGGATAACCCCAATATGGACGAGTTCCGTAAGCTGATGCTGGCCTGCCCTGCCGGGCTGTATAAGCAAGACAGCGCAGGCAATATCCATTTCGATTCTGCCGGTTGTCTGGAGTGCGGCACCTGCCGTGTGCTGTGCGGCGACACCATTCTTAAGCAGTGGGAATATCCTTTGGGGACGTTTGGCGTCGAGTTTCGCTACGGGTGAGCGTCTGCCTGAAAGAGCGTGCCAGCCCCTCACCCCAACCCTCTCCCGTAGGGAGAGGGAGCTGATAGCCCTTGCACTTTTGGCAGTAAAGAGACCATCTCAGCAAACCGCTCGTCACTCATCAAAGGTGAGTCACTACAATTTCAAACACGCTCGATCGGTCCCCTCTACCTGTGGGAGAGGGTTAGGGTGAGGGGCAATGTTTACCGGACCAGAACAGTTCAACATCCCCCAGAAATAATGAACAGAGATAAACCAATGAGTGTCACGATAAAACTCAATCCCGAACGCCGGGCCAAATACCGGCAACAGGGTTTTTGGGGCGACGCCTCGCTTGCCGATTACTGGCATCAAACCCTGCAGGCCATGCCGGAAAAGATTGCCGTGATCGACAATCGGGGGACGTCCTACACTTATGCCGCCCTCGACCGCGCGGCAAGTAGCTTGGCAACATGGCTGATCTCCTGCGGTATTCAACCGGGTGACCGCGTCGCATTTCAGCTTCCCGGCTGGTGTGAGTTTACCGTGATCTACCTGGCCTGCCTGAAAACGGGGGCAGTTTCCGTTCCCCTGCTCCCCTCCTGGCGAGAGGCCGAGCTGGTCTGGGTGCTGAACAAATGCCAGGCCAGGGTGCTGTTCGCGCCGACTTCGTTCAGAAACACCCGGCCAATTGACCTCATCCTGCCGCTGCGGGATCAGCTTCCCGATCTGCTAGAGGTCGTTGCCGTCGACAAGCTATCCCCCGCAACCACAACACCTTCACTTAGCCAGTTGCTAAGGGATACTCCACCACTGACCACACCGATCAGCGTGCATGGCGATGAACTGGCCGCCGTGCTGTTCACCTCCGGTACCGAAGGCAAACCCAAAGGCGTGATGCTGACGCACAACAATATTCTGGCTAGCGAGCGTGCCTACTGCGCGCGGCTCAATCTCACCTGGCTGGATACCTTCCTGATGCCCGCACCGCTGGGGCATGCGACCGGTTTCTTGCACGGCGTCACGGCCCCCTTTCTGATTGGTGCACGCAGCGTCCTGCTGGATATCTTTAATCCGCTCGATTGCCTTGCCCTGCTGCAACAAGAACGCTGTACTTGCGTGCTCGGGGCAACGCCTTTTGTCTATGACCTGTTATGCACCCTGCAACAGCAGCCGCACGACATCTCATCGCTGCGCTTCTTCCTGTGTGGCGGTACCACCATCCCAAAAAAAATTGCCCAGGACTGCCTGCAAATGGGCATTAAACTGCTCAGCGTCTACGGCTCAACGGAAAGTTCGCCCCACGCGGTGGTCAACCTGGACGATCCCCTTTCCCGCGTGCTCAACACCGACGGTTTTGCCGCACCTGGGGTAGAAATCAAAGTGGTGGATAAAGAGCGCAACCCACTCCCCAATGGCGAAGAAGGCGAAGAGGCCTCGCGTGGCCCCAACGTATTTATGGGGTATCTGGATGAACCCGAGCTGACTGCCCGCGCGCTGGATGAGGATGGCTGGTACTACAGCGGTGACCTGTGCCGCATGGATGCTGACGGCTACATTAAAATCACCGGCCGCAAGAAAGATATTATCGTGCGCGGCGGGGAGAATATCAGCAGCCGCGAAGTGGAGGATATTCTGATGCAACACCCGCGTATCCATGATGCCGCGATTGTCGCCATGCCGGATGAACGATTAGGGGAGAGATCTTGCGCCTACGTGGTGCTAAAGGCCGCTTACGGTTCGCTCACCCTGGAGGAGGTCATCACGTTCTTTGGCCGCAAACGGGTCGCCAAATACAAATACCCGGAACATCTGGTGGTGGTGGACAACCTGCCGCGTAACGCCTCGGGCAAGATACAAAAGTTCCTGCTACGTCAGGATATTATCCAGCGTCTTGGTGAAGAGGTCGCTCATTGCTGATCTATGCGGGCGCAGTATGTTGCGCCCCAAGGTAGGAAGCCGGTTAAGGCTTTATCAATCTGACTTCTTTGTGTGATCGGCACGTATATCAAGCAAATCAGTATAGGTCACTACGACGCTCTGATTCACTTTCAGATCTTTCAGGCGCGCCTGGATAGCAGGATCTTCAACAGAAACGACCTTCTGACGCCCCGCTGGCCCTTCAAAGGTGATCTCGTGCTTTTTCACATCAATATGCGTGATTTTCAAGGTCAGATTGACCTGATGCACGGCATTGACGTTAGGGTTTGGATTGTTCTTGGTGGCATTGCTTTCTTCATAAAGGCTGGTGATCGCCGGTGCAGCCTTATTCAGATCGGTATCAAGTTTAACGATGCGCGAGCGCACTATCGTGGCTTGGATCGTATCCCCCGCCTTTAAATGGGTTAAATCCTTTGCCTGATCGGTCAGTTTAAAACTGACGTTATGCCCTTCTGCCCCAGCCAAAACCACCACACGGTTTTGTTGGTCGACTGAAACCACTTTCGCAGCGAACTGATCGGTTTGGACCTCTCCGGCCAGAGGGATAACGTCTGCATAGGCTGAAGTGATACTGATAGCCAGGAGGGAAAGTGCGGTGGTGGCTTTAATCAACGAGCGGATAACTTTCATTATACAACTATCCTTATTTATCAATGGTCAATCAAACGGAAATGCATTTCTCTACTAGTCATTCATCACTAGCAAAAGAAGTCATGCATTTAAACCACATGGCATTGAATCACCACGCTAATCGTACCACAGTTAGGATAGTCAAAACTTATGCCTCGGGCAAAGGCACAGCAAAAATGCTGTCACGCCCCGTGGCCGCAAGCCCTGAAATAACAAATAAAATTGATAGGTTTCAACAGGAGAAATGAAAGGCTCTGGCAACAGGGCTCGAACCTGTGTCCAGTCGGATGGAGAGCCGACTGCTCTACCACTGAGCTATACCAGAGTTAGGGCTATTATCTACGAGCCGTCAGCCCGGTCAAGCGGGCTAACCGCCTTTACCGGAAAAATAGCCCGCCTTGCGCAGTATCAGGGCGATCTCCGGCTTATCGACCACCACACCATGAACCAGCTCCGGCGTTGGCACAAAAGCCACCGCCTGCCGATTGCGGCGTGGGCCGATCCACCCCTTGTGATAAGGATCGACGCCAAACTGCGCGCAGACCCGCTGCACATCGGCTTTGGTACAACTGCTGGCACCAGAAAACACCTCCCAGGGCAACGGCAGATGCGCCCACACCTGAGTATCCGGCTCCAACCCACCGCCCGTCTGATAGTGCCAGGCGGCGACATCCCCGGCGATCAGACGCAGCACTTTGCCCAGGCACATCTGTTCGACCATCTCCTCCATGCCTAATACGACAGCCAGGGCAAGCCAACCTTGCCTGGCGCTGTTCCAGGCTCCAGCCAAGGCATTCCAGGTAGAGGAGTCATCGCCACGCTTTACTATCATGGTCTGGCGATTGAAGGTATTGCGTTGCCAAATCAATTGCAGCAATCCGGCCAGCTCGTTGAGCTGTGCCAGATAGAGAGTGAACAGGCTCAGCTTTTGCCGATCGTCGAGGTGCTTTACGATGTCACGATCCGGCATGATATGGGCAATGGCGTACCAACCCGCCGATGTCGGCGCCTGTTCTACCCGAGCTAGCAGCATCTGGCCTATCTGGTCAAAAGCACGATCCTGTGCCTGGTTGGTAAATACGCTGCGGCGGTTCATGCGGGCGGAAAGCCAGGCAATAAAGCAGGCAACGTCCGGCGTGGAGGCAAAATCCTCATAACGGATCAACATCGCCAGCCCGGATTTGGCCATTCGAGTTGCCTGGTATTTTTGCGTTTCCAGTTGGTAAGTCGCCAGCTTGCTCTCAAAGCGCTGCAGAAAACGGAACAGCTTGTTATAGCGCCGTTTGGAAATATCCATACCCGCCTGCTGCCGCTGCGCTCGACTGAAACGGTCGGCGATAAAATTATTACTACCCGGGGCTTTCTGGATCTCCACCGACAGTTGCTCAATCAACTGGCGAATCTGTTGAATATCACTGCAATCAATGCTGTCCAACACCGGAGCACTAACAAACAACTCCCCTGCCTTCGCCACCTGTTTCTCTGGAGCGACCGGTTGACGAAATTCCTGCATCATCGAGGTCATCTGTACCAGGCCGGACTTCAGTGACCCAGCTGCCGCCTGCCGTAGCTGAGCCGTTTCCACCTGCGTCAGGGAATCTCCCAACTGCGTGAGGATCAGTTCAGCCACGTCTTCCGGTCGTAGGCGGGTTTGCAGCGAGGAGAACAGCCGAGCAAGGTTATCCATCAGGGTTAATCCATTAAAAAGTTAAAATCTTATGAGGTCAGTTGACGCTGGCTTCAGCCTGAGCATCATCCAAATGACATACTGTTGACTATTTTGATAGAGGTCAATTGATCAACCAGTTTAATCGTGAAATGCCCCCTGCGACCAAGTTAAACTCACCGAACCTGGCCCGCTTTGTTATTCCTACCGCGTTCACCGTGGAGCACAAAATTGTTTAAATACCGGATGAATCGGCTAGCGCTGATCGCTGTCGTCGCCTTGCCCACCGCTGTCAATGCGGCCCCTAACGTGCAGGTAGGGTTTTCGCCCGAAGGCTCGGCGCGGGCGTTGGTGCTGAACATTATCGGCCACGCACATCAGTCCATCCAAATGATAGGTTATTCTTTCCAGGCACCAGATATCACCCAGGCGCTGGTAGCAGCGCACAATCGGGGAGTCGAGGTGCGCGTGGTAGTCGATAAACGCCGGAATCAGGGCAAAGCCAGCCAGGCCGCAATTAACTACGCGGCCACTCACGGCATACAGATGCGCATCGATGGGCATTATCATATTCAGCACGACAAGACGATGATTGTCGATGGCAAGACGGTGGAAACCGGCTCGTTTAACTATGCTCCCTCAGCTGAAACACAAAATAGCGAAAACGTGGTGGTACTGCGCCATATGTCCGACGTTACCAGGCAGTTCATCACACACTGGCAAAGCCGCTGGGATTTGGGCCTGCCTTACAAAGTGAGGCTTGAAACCACGAAACTGCCACAATAAGTTCATCTGCAAGCGTGGCCACTTCGGGCAAGATACAAAAATTCCTGTTACGTCAGGATATTATTCAGCGTCTTGGTGAAGATGTGTGCTCTGAATCAAAGCGGGAGCAGCATCGCATGCTGCGCCCCTACAGCCGACTATGTAAGGCCCCTACCCATTGGGTTAAGACGGGCGAAGTGTACAGCGCCACGACAATGCCTGGTGTGGTGTTGGACTACTCGGTTAACGCACCCCAAAAACGCCATACTCCACGGTCGCCAGGTAAAAACAGAAGGCCTCTCTGACCATATCGATAAAACGGGGTTTAAGCTCGATGGTCTTGCCATCTTGCCTCAAGTTCAATAAATCCAACCGCTCGGCGGCCTGAAAACATCGCTTGATATGTGAGCGGGATACCGAAAACTCCGTTGATGCTTTTAAGTAATTGTATTGCACCGTTAACGTTTCTTGCCTGAGACTTTCGATATACAGGTGAAACATCATCATGTGTCCCCCATCCTTGGTCAAAAATACGCGGCTATCTGGCACCGCGTCATACACAAACAGTTCTTTCCCTATGACCTGTGTATAATTTTTGAAAAAATTCGCCATAAACTCATCATGATCACCCCTCTGTGCAAGATCGAATTCAGGGTAGATCATCGAGTAAGCCAGCAGCAGGCTATCAATCAACTCACGAACCTCATTCACCCCTTTGGCTGTCGGTTGGTAGGTTAATTTGCGTTTATCCTGTTCATCGCGCCTGATCGCCAAGCGCCCTCCTACCTGCAAGAAAGAGATGAATGAATCCAATGCATTAGCACTTAACAATTCATGGTTAATGCAAAGCTTTTTAACCTCTTTAAAAGAAGGTTTTTTAAAGGTGTAACAGCCACCTAAAATGGACCAAAAAATAATATTTCGATTGGCTTTAAACATCACCTTAAAATAGAGAGGGTGAGTCAGATAGATTTTATGAATCGCATTATAATAAACCTCCACTGCAGCATCCAAGTCCTCACCTAGACCAATCTCACGCCTCCTACCATTGATTATTGAAACGACCACACAACAAACTCCACTTCAGTTTACTTATCGCTAAAAATGCGCAATAAATCAAAAAACAAATAACCTATCGATAACACTTAATAATGTCAATGATTGTAAAAATTATTAAAAATTACAATAAAGAAAACAAACTAATAGTTTGAATTAAAAGGATTTAATAAAATTAACCATTATAATTATAATTCATCTAATTTATAATTAATCACAATTATTACATGTACCAAAATTAACAACAAAAATGGACAGTGAGTAATCCAAGGTACTGTGTGAGTCTGCCTCTCCCCAAGGAAAGACCGGCTAAAAAGGACACCTAGCTAATGATTTACGGTTTTTAAGAGGTCTCACACCTGGCAACAAGATAAGGCGCTATGTGTGAGGCCTTTTATATAAGTAACCTCAAGGAAAGGTATAGCCGATTTATACCAAAGACAGCATGTAAATATGGAGATTAAAAATGACTATCAAGAAAACCCTGCTAGCCGCTACCGTATTAGCCTCTTTAGCGCTGAGCGGTACCGTTCTGGCTGAGGTTCCCCCTGGTTCCCAAGGCAATGGCCAGATCCTGTTCAAAGGCTCGGTGTTAAAAGCCCCTTGCGGTTTAGCACCAGGTATTGATGGCGACAATCAATCGATCAGCCTGGGACAGGTTTCTGACGCCCAGTTGACTACTATCGGTTACAGCACCCCTGTCGAGTTTAAAATCAAACTTATCGGCTGCACATTTGATCCTAAAGCTGCCGCCGAAACCAAAGTCAACGTCCGCTTCGATGGCATGTCTGTCGGTGGTGCCAATGGTTTCCTGGGGGTCACAGGTGATGCCAAGGGTCTGGCCATCCGTCTGATAGATGCATCTAACAAACAGGTTAAGATTGCGACAAAATCGGCGCCTTATAGCTTGCGCACCGGAGACAATACCCTGCAATTCTCCGCTCAGGTAGTTGCCTTGGAAGGGGAAGCAGTTATTGCCGGTCACTATGACGCATTAACCAGTTTCTCTCTGACCTATCTCTAAAATCCCCCAATGCATTAGTGGTAATTATCACCTAGCAGGTATGGCTTGGCCAAACCTGCTACTTACTAACGTTCAGAAAATATCATTATGAACAATAAGAAAAATTACTCACCCGCTTCAACCCTATTGTTTTTTATCATTGTTGCACACTCAGCCCATGCAAAAAACAGTGATATTGAGTTTGAAACCAGAGCCTTGGACATCCTCGATAAACAGAGTATCAGCCTGAGTAATTTTTCACGTCCTGATTATATTCCGGCGGGAAACTACCTGCTTTCGTTAAAGTTGAATAATAAAACTCTCGGCACCCTCCAGTTCCAGGTAGTCGATGTCGAAGGTGATAGCAAGGTTTGCTTTACACCGGAACTGTTGCAGAAATTTGATTTAAAAAGTAGTGCCTTGCAGGAAATGTTGCAACACCACGCACTAGGAGATAGTGCCTGCATTATCGTCCAGGATTATGCCGGAAGCACGGTGATCATCGATCGTAAAAAGAGCGAACTGCTGTTGACGATCCCGCAGGCCGCTTTAAAGTATAACGATCCCAACTGGACACCACCGACACAATGGGATGAGGGTATTCCAGGTATCCTGCTTGATTATAACGCCAGTGGCAACGTCTATCAGAGTAAGCAAGGCTCAAACTACCTGTCATTATCTGGCTACGGGACTGCCGGTGTGAACTACGGTTCCTGGCGCCTGAGAAGTAGCCATCAGGCATTTTTATATAAAAGCAGGCAGGGCGAAAAACAATCCCGCTTCAGCACACCGACCGCTTATCTGGAGCGCTCACTCAATAATGCCGGTGCTCATTTAATTATCGGCAGAAACTACCTTTCATCTGATGTTTTCGACGCCATTGACTATTCCGGGGTTGCTATTGCCAGTGACGATCGCATGCTGCCACCGGCATTGCGTGGGTATGCGCCGGTCATCGAAGGGGTTGCCAATAGCAACGCCAAAATTACCATCAGCCGTGGTGATAATAACGTTATCTATGAAAGGATGGTGCCGCCCGGCAACTTTATTATCAACGATCTCACCGACATGACTTCTGGCGAGTTAAAACTGACCATCCGCGAGGAAAATGGTGAGGAGAGAACCTCAACCATTCAAACCTCCAACGTCCCTTTCCTGACGCGTTCAGGTCATGTCAGATATAAAGCCATGCTGGGGCAATCAAGTGAAAACAATGGCGGTTTCAACCCGTATCTAGCCACCGGTGAAGCCTCTCTCGGCATCCTTTCGGGAACGTCATTGTTTGGCGGCTTTATCCTTACCGATAAACAGTACTACGCCATCAACGGGGGGATTGGTTACGATATGAGCGTGCTTGGCGCCCTATCCTTTGACGTGACCCACACCGATGCACAACTGACAGACTCTCGTCCGCGAGGCCAAAGCTACCGTTTCAACTACTCGAAAATGTTCGACAGCATTGATAGCCAAATTACCTTTGCGGGCTACCGTTTCTCAGAGGAAAACTTCCTGACGCTCAATGATTTTATCACTCTGAAAACCAGCCCGGATTATGTCAGCACCAGCAAGGAAAGTTACAATATCGTCGCCAGCAAGACCTTTAGCGACCTCGGTTTCTCACTGAACGCCATTTATACCAAACAAACTTACTGGCAGGACGTTTCCGACAGTAATACCTACGGTTTAAGCGTGTCAAAATCCTTTGACTTCGCCGGATTGAAAAATATCAATACCTACCTATCGGTAAACCGCACAGAATATAAGAAAAGCTTTTATTCACAGAGCCAGAAAAACAACAATTCGATCTACCTGAGCTTTAATATCCCATTAGGTGCCAAAAGCTATATGAATACCGCTATGCGTACCAACAACGGCAAATTATCACCTAGCCTGTCCTATACCAATAATATTGACCCCAATAATATCTGGTCCGTTGGCACCAGCGCCAATGACGGCTTGCGGCAAGGTAAAATCAATGCCAACTCCTCGCAAAAAATGGCCAAGGTCGCCACCACCTTGAACGCATCGATGAGTGACAACGATTACTATCTGGGCGGCAGCATTAAGTCCGGCTTCACGACCACCGCTCATGGAACCGTTATGCACCGTGACGGCTACTCCGGAAACTCAAGATTGCTGCTCGACACCAAGGGGATTGCAGGTGTTTATGTTGGCAATGGTGACCGTAGCGAGCCAACCAACGCCCAAGGCTTGACCATCATCAATGACGTCCCGGAATATTACCGTACCGACTACTCGGTGGATGCTAGTCGACTCCCCGATGATGTTGATGGCTCAATCGCTAACATCCAAATGGTGCTAACCAAAGGGGCGATTGGCTATCGCAGACTGAATGTTTACCGGGGGATCAAAGCATTTATTCGGTTAACCGACCCCCAGGGCCAGCCGATCCCGTTTGGCACCACCGTTGAAGACGCCGCAGAGAAAAGAAGCGTTGGCATGGTGGGTGAAAATGGCGAGGTCTATATTTCCGGAGTCAGCAATGATTCCACTCTAAAAGCGATGGATGCGGCTGGCCGACAATGTTTCTTCAGCCTGAAGGGCCAGAATGTGTCGCTGTCTTTCACCTCATCTACGGTATGTAAAACCCAATAATCTCACAAGGATATTCCCATGTTCCCACACGCTACCAAGCTATTTGTTATCCTGACGCTGGCAGGTTTTAGCATCTCCCAGGCCAACGCGGCGATCTCTATTGATAGAACTCGCGTGATTATTATGGGGGATGAAAAATCGGCACAGGTTAATATTATTAATCACAGTAAAAAATTACCTTATCTGGCACAAAGCTGGCTAGAAAATGAAAGTGAGGAAAAAATAAACTCACCACTTACCGTGCTGCCACCGTTACAACGGCTGGAAAAAGACACTACGGTGCAGGTAAATATTACCCCGTTGCCTGCTGCTGCTCATTTACCTCAGGATAGAGAGTCACTGTTCTTCTATAGCCTGCAGGAGATCCCACCAAAATCTGATAAGGCCAACGTCGTTCAGTTAGCTTTACGGATTAAAATAAAGGTCTTCTACCGCCCTGCGAGCCTCAAAAAAATGGCCACAGAGGTTTGGCAAGAGAAATTAGTACTTACCCCCGTCAATAATGGCGTGAAGGTCGTCAACCCTACGCCTTTTTATATCGTTATACCCACCCTCAGCGTAGCTAACAAACCGATATCACTGCCGGATGAGGCTATAACACTTAAGCCGCTGAGTGAAGTCACGGTGTCAAACGCGCTGGTAAAAAACCAGGCTATCCAACTCCAGTACATTAATGATTATGGCTCTTATAACGCAATAAATTATCATTGCACAGCGAGCCTGTGCGATGTGGTAAAAAACGGTAAAAATCGTCCTTGATATTGAGGCTATTGTTATGTTCAAGTTTATCCTAAGCCTCTGCATAGTGCTGTTTTCTGTTAACACCGCCTGGGCTAAGTCACATCTTTCCTGCACCTGGTATCCAAGCCCTTCCGTCATTCCTACCGTAAGCCTCAAAACTCTTATCGAGGACAGGGTCACACTGGAGACCGAAAAATATAACTGCCAGAGAGATGAGAATGGAGTGATACAATGTGACACTAAAAAAGTTTGGAACATTCCCAATACCGGCTATAGCACCAGCGGAACCGCCGCGGTAACCTGCGTCAACTTTGGCGATACATCAGAGATGATCACCTATAAGTTTTCCACGGCCTATGCGACTCCCCCTTATTATTCCACATGGAAAAACCTGACCTTATCGATCTCTGGCGCCGGCTCGCAGAGAACCTTTAGCAATATTGAAAATATGGAACCTGGTAAGCTGTTTTCGTGGAACGATAGCACTTTGGCACCATGCCAAAAAGGCTGCTGGGATATATCGCTCGCATCGCCGAGCTATACCAAGAGTGTAACGTTTAATTTTCGCGTACAACCAAAAGTGTTTAAAACCGAACACGACGTTAATCCGTTCTATAACTTGCAAGACCAGGTCGGTGCTCTGTGGATAGCTTCTGGCTCGGATAACGAGGTGGCCTGGACGACATCCTTCATTCCATACTTGTATCTCTGCGGCCTTGCTGGCAATACCAGCTGCAATCCTAGCGACTACAGCGTCGGTGGCGGTAGTGGAGGGGGGTCGAACAGGCCGCCGATCAAGCAATGTACCTTGACCGTTGTCACCCCTGATGTGGTGGCATTCCAGCCGATCTCGTCTGACGATCTCAGCCGTGGCAGAGTCCGTAGTGAGGACTTCACCATGACCGTGATAAAAGGACCGGACCAATCCACCACCTGTATGGGCAGCGCCTATAATCTGCCTGGTGAAATCAAAACCCAAGGCGGTTACCCCATCAACTCGACCTTTTGGGGGATTAGCCATAGCTCAGGAGCACCACAGGGTATCGGCCTGAAGCTGTTTGATTTAGGTAAAGGTGCCTACTTGAAATTCAACCAGAAATACCCCCGCTTTATTAGTGATATCAGCAGCATCAGCGAATCAAAAAGGATGCGGGCTGAAATATCCGCCACCACCAAAGATCTGAAAAAAATCAAGGATGGTGAATACAGCCAGGTGCTGACCTTCGAAGTTGCTATGCCGTGAATGTTATTAGTAAGGAAAGCCATGATGAACAGTAAATGTTTACTTTTGTTAGCCGCAACGCTGTTGGCAACCACAGTTCATGCGGAAATTACGGCGCGCAGTAGCACTAAGTTTGTGGGCAGGATCACCGTCGCCACCTGCAATATCGTGGTCGGTGACGATAATCAAACGATTAACATGGGCGAAATATCCAGCGCCGAGCTTGATGCCAAAGGGAAATCCGCGCCGGTGCCCTTCTCCATCAATTTATACGGCTGCGATACAGAAAATAAGAACGTCAAGATTGCGTTCGACAGAACGGGTACGGGCGCAACTGGCAGCCTGATCCCGGTTGATGGCGTGAGTGGTATCGCGTTAGGGCTGCTAGATAGTGATGGCAGCCCGCTGTATTTTGGCAGAAAAACCATCGGCCAAAAAATAAAAAAAGGCGATAACACCCTGCTTTTATCGGCCTACATTGCTAAAACGGGGCCGATTAATTCAGGGTCATTTAGCCGATTGCTTCACTATACGCTTTATTATGATTAACCCCCTCTGCACTTCGTCGTTATCCTGCTTAACGCGTAGGTTCCGGCAGGGTTCATTCATTAATGAACCCTGCTAATTAACCCTAGCAAATTACTCCCTCTAATCAAATAAATCACTCTGCGTTAAGCTTTTCACACACCACAGTGAAGGGTAACGTCATGCTAACAGTAGCACTGAACAACGGTATTGCATGCCTCTGGTGGCTTTGGCGCCTTCTAAATGACACAAAGAACGAGCGCGCATAGCGACCCGGCGATGGTGGAATGGCTGACTGGCCGCAAACTCGACGTTTAACGACATAAAATTGGAGGAACTCCCGAATGCAAACACGTTATCTCGGTAAGTCCGGGCTGGAAGTATCAGCACTGGGCCTGGGCTGCATGGGGTTGAGCTTCGGCTATGGCCCGGCAACGGATACGCGTCAGGCCGTTGAACTGATCCGCGCAGCCGTTGAGCGTGGCGTGACCTTTTTCGATACCGCCGAAGTCTATGGCCCGTATCTGAATGAAGAAGTGGTCGGCGAAGCCTTAAAACCCTTGCGCGATCGGGTCGTGATCGCCACTAAATTTGGCTTTACCTTTGGTGATGATAACAAACAGCAGATTTTAAACAGTCGCCCGGAGCATATCCGCCAGGCAGTGGAAGGCTCATTGCGTAGGCTTAAAACCGACGTGATCGATCTGTTGTATCAACACCGCGTCGATCCCGATGTGCCCATTGAAGATGCTGCAGGCACCGTGAAAGATCTGATTGCTGAAGGCAAGGTCAAACACTTCGGCCTGTCAGAGGCTGGCGTTCAAACCATTCGCCGCGCTCATGCGGTACAGCCGGTTACCGCCCTACAGAGTGAATACTCAATGTGGTGGCGCCAACCTGAGCAGGAAATCCTGCCGGTGCTGGAAGAGTTAGGTATTGGGTTCGTGCCATTCAGCCCATTGGGAAAAGGCTTTTTGACCGGAGCCATCAAGAGCGGCACGACCTTCGGTGAAGATGATTTCCGCAGCAAGGTGCCGCGTTTTGCCGCAGAGGCGCTGGAAGCGAATGAGCAGTTGGTCAGCCTGCTGGCAATGCTTGCCGCAGAGAAAGGCGTGACGTCAGCGCAAATTGCTCTGGCCTGGCTGCTGGCACAAAAACCGTGGATTGTCCCCATCCCAGGTACGACCAAACTGCATCGGCTGGAAGAGAATCTGGGGGCCGCCGATCTCATTCTTTCCCAGAATGATTTGCACAAAATCTCTCAAGCGTTGGAGAAGGTGAAAATCGTGGGTGAACGTTATCCGGCCGCCTTACAGGCTCGCGTGGGTCGTTAAGGTTTACTCTGGCTTGCGGTTTCCCGCAGGCCATTCAATCACCATAACGCAACGCATCAATCAAAAGAGCAAACGCGGGAGGATGCTGCTTTCTACTTGGGTAATAGAGGTAGTAACCCGGGAAAGAAGGGCACCACTCTTGCAGCACCTGAATGAGTTCTCCGGATTTGACCAAGCCCTGGACCATATCCTCTGGCACGCAGGCAAGGCCAAATCCTGACAGCACCGCGTCTATTCTTTCCGACAACAGATTCAACGTCAGTTGCCCCTCAACCCTGACGCGCAGCGGCTTACCTGCTTTCTCAAACTCCCAGTGATATAAACCGCCTGCGGTAGGTAAACGCATATTAACGCACCGATGATCCTGCAGTTCATGTGGTGTCTGCGGAATGCTGTTGGTGGCGAAATACGCTGGCGCACCCACCACCACCATACGCATATCCGGGCCGATCTTCACGGCAACCATGTCCTTATCGACGCTTTCGCCAAGGCGTACTCCGGCATCGAAACGCCCCTCGACAATATCGACAAAGCCGTTATCCACCACCAGCTCAACGTTGATTTCCGGGTATTGCCTTAAAAACGGCTTTAGCTTTGGCCATAGCAGGCTGCGCACCGCGTGCTCGCCCGCCGAAAGCCGGATATTACCGGAAGCGGAACCATTCAGTTGAACGAGGGCTTCCAACTCCTGTTCAAGGTCTGCAATACGAGGTTCGAGACAGGCAATGATCCGCTCACCCGCCTCCGTGGGGGCAACGCTGCGGGTGGTTCTAGTTAGCAGACGCAGGTTTAAACGCTCCTCCAGCGCCTTTATAGCGTGGCTGAGTGCAGACTGTGAAACACCCAGCTTACCCGCCGCTTTGGTAAAACTTCGCTCCCTCGCCACGACGAGAAAAACCTGTAGCTCATTGAAGTTTTCTTTCAGCATGCGTATTTCCTTGGTTGACGTAAACCTTGCCAGTTCGGACCGAACTTATGAAATTGATTCATGGACACTACCATTTTAGCCCCGTTACCGACAAAGGTTGTTGATAACACTCCAACAAAAACGTTCTCGTGCCACCAGATTTTTTGGATGGTGCTATATTTTATGAACTGCCCCCACTCTTCCGAGAAGACATATGAAAAAACATCCTTTTAGCATTGCCGTTGGTGTTTTATCTCCCCACATGTCATTTTCGGCCTGTACTGCCAAAGTAGATGAAAAATATCATTATTCATAAATTATTATCCACTACGTCGATGATAACCCACTAATACACACCTAACAGACAAGGTGGCGCAACCCATAGCGCTCTTACCTCATCCGTCGGGTTCGTTTGCTTAGCCGAGGCCATCATGTTCCTAAATTACTTTGCGTTAGGCGTACTCATTGTTGTCTTCCTCGTCATTTTTTACGGGATCATTATTCTCCATGACATTCCTTATCTGATTGCAAAAGCACGCAATCATCCGCATGCGGACGCGATCCATGTTGCGGGTTGGGTCAGCTTATTTACTCTACATGTGATATGGCCTTTTTTATGGATATGGGCCACGTTGTACCGGCCAGAGCGCGGTTGGGGCATGCAAGGCCAGCAAGATTCATTTGCCCGCTTAGAGCAAAGAATAACCGAGCTGGAACAAAGCATCGGCGAAACCAAAACACCTTCTGCGGAGTAACTCCATGGACTTGCTCATTATTCTTACTTATGTCGCGTTGGCCTATGGCATATTCAAAATATTTAAAATTCCGGTAAACAAATGGACGGTCCCTACCGCAGCATTGGGGGGCGTTGTTTTAGTGGGCGCTCTGATTTTATTAATGAATTATAATCACCCCTATACTTTTCAGGCGCAAAAGGCCGTAGTTTCCATTCCCATCACACCGCAGGTGACTGGCATTGTCAGTGAGGTTACTGGTAAGCAGAATACCTTTATAAAAAAAGGTGACGTACTATTTAAAATAGAACCCACCCGATACCAGGCACGTGTCGATAGGCTACAGGCCGATTTAATGACGGCAATCCATAGCATCCAGGTGCTCCAGGGGCAATTAGATGAAGCCGTCGCCCATACCTCGGGGATCATTGCCGAACGCGATCGTTTATATAAAGACTACCAGCGCTATGTTAAAGGGAGCCGAGCCAAGGTAAACCCATTCTCCGAAAGTGATATTGATAACGCCAGGCAAAATTTTTTGGCACAGGATGCGCTGGTGAAAAGCTCATTGGCTGAACAGGCACAGATTAAAAGCCAGTTAAACAGCGTCGTCAACGGAGAACAGTCGCAGATAGTCAGCCTCCGAGCCCAGTTAACGGAAGCCAAATATAATCTCGAGCAGACCGTGGTGCGCGCTCCCAGTGATGGCTATGTGACCCAGGTGCTTATCCGCCCAGGAACTTACGCAGCGGCACTGCCACTGCGACCGGTAATGGTGTTTATCCCACAACAAAAACGGCAAATCATCGCGCAATTCAGACAAAATTCGCTGTTACGCCTGAAATCGGGCGATCAAGCCGAGATCGTCTTCAATGCGCTACCTGGCCAGGTATTTCAAGGGAGACTGACCAGCATACTTCCCGTCGTTCCCAGCGGGACGTACCAGGCGCAGGGAACCCTGCAATCATTGAGCATGATACCGGGCTCCGATGGCGTGCTGGCGGTGATTGAGTTAGAGCCGAATGCGGATGTTGATGCCTTGCCAGATGGGATATTTGCCCAGGTGGCGGTGTATTCCGACCACTTTACCCATGTTTCCGTAATGCGTAAGGTACTGTTACGCATGACAAGCTGGATGCACTATCTCTATCTTGATCATTGATCGTAATAGCTGAATGGGCTGGGGGCGAATAGGTTCGTCCCTGGCTATCTCAATGGGCGCAGCATGCAGCGCCCCTACGTGGCGAGCCGGTGAAAATTTGTTAGCACCTGCAACCGGGCCCAATACCTGGAATATTTCAATGATTTGGTCTTGGGTTTGTATGACACTATCCTGTGAACCGGGACGGCCATAGCAGAAGAAGATGCAACAAGTAATATCCCCCCAGAGAAAATAGCTTCACGTAGCAAAGTGGGACTCAAAGGTGGCATAACCTGGCACAAATGCTTCAGGTCACACTTTTCAGTGCCAACTTATTCCCATACAAATAATGTGTGTTACTATTCCCGCCGTAAAACCCTTTCAACTCATACCGAGGCTTTGATGCTGGAGAATGTAATCATCCGATAATCAGCTTCCCGACCTTTTCAGGCCGGACTGATTATCAATGCGCCGAAATCGAATGCGGACACCGCTGTGTGTTTGCACGTTTTGCACATGATGATTAACAGGTTTTTCAGCATGAATTTATCCCGTCAGGAACAACGTACCTTACACGTTCTCGCCAAAGGTGGACGTATTGCGCACGTCCGCGAGACATCCGGCCGCGTCACCTCCGTTAAATGCTACAGCCGTGAAGGGCTGCTGCTCAGCGACTGCACGCTCGCCGTGTTCAAAAAACTCAAAACCAAAAAGCTATGGCCAGCCGTACCGCATCAATACCAGCGGGCTGAACAACGTTCGCGCCCAGTTGGACAACCGCTAAGGAGAGTGTGATGGACATCAACACGATTATTTCTGGCTCCCACCCCATAAAACTGTCGCCAGATGAAAGCAAAATCCCCTGGGACGATCCAGCGTTTAGCCAGCGCATGTTGGAGAACCACTTGTCACAGGAGCACAACTGGGCCAGCCGGAAGCTACCGGTCATTGAACGGCAGGTGGCATGGATCGCCAGCCAGCTCCCAGCAGGCGCACGCATTCTCGATCTCGGCTGCGGCCCCGGCTTTTACACCCGCATGCTTACAGAGCGCGGCTTTCGCTGTACCGGCGTGGATTTCTCTCCGGCATCTATCACCTATGCCCGTCAGCAGGCAGAGGCGGTAGGATTAGACATTGAGTACCTGCAACAAGATGTACGGGTGTACTCCCCGGAGAACCGGTTCGATTTCATCATGATGACCTTTGGTGAACTGAATGTCTTCAGCGCGGTGGACGCCCGCACCTTACTTAGCCGTTGTGCGCGGTGGTTAGTTCCAGGAGGCAAGCTGCTGGCAGAAGTACATACCTTTGATGAAGTAAAGCGTCAAGGCATGGCTGCACCGAGCTGGCAACGCTGTCCGCAAGGGCTGTTTCTCGCCAGACCTCACTTGCTGTTGACGGAACACGCCTGGGATGAAACAGCGCAGACCAGCTCAACGTTGTTCTGGGCCATCGAAGAGAATGGTGACGCCACTCGTTTTGGTAACCAAATGACGGCCTGGCACGATGAAGAATATCTCCGCCTGATCGGTGATAACGGCCTCACCGTGCTCCCCGGGCCGGATAGTACAGCATGGCCAGCCAGCGAAACGTTCGAAGGAAAGCTGATTGCCCTGCTGGCAGAAAAAGCACTGTCAACAACCTCTGACACGACACAAATCAATGAAAGGAATTCTGCATTGGATATCCCACGTATTTTCACTATCTGCGAAAGTGCTCACCGCATTCATAACCCGTTCACACCCGAGAAGTACGCCACTCTCGGCGCAGTGTTACGTATGGAACCGGGCGCGCGAGTGCTCGACCTCGGCAGCGGTTCGGGGGAGATGCTCTGCACCTGGGCACGCGATTACAACATCATCGGTACTGGTATCGACATGAGTCCGTTATTTACTCAGCAGGCCAAACTGCGAGCAGAGGAGCTCGGTGTCGCCGAACGCGTCGACTTTATCCATAACGACGCTGCCGGTTATGTAGCCGATGAAAAATGTGATGTGGCGGCCTGCGTCGGTGCCACCTGGATTGCTGGAGGCGTCGCCGGGACAATTGAGCTACTGAGCAAAAGCGTCAAGACTGGCGGGATCATCCTTATCGGTGAACCTTACTGGCGTTTGATGCCACCGACGGAAGAGATTGCTAAAGAGTGTGGTGCCACTGCCCTCGCCGATTTTCTCCCCCTGGCAGATCTTGTCACCTCCTTCGACACACTCGGCTACGACGTTGTGGAAATGGTATTGGCAGATCAGGAAGGTTGGGATAGGTACGTCGCGGCCATGTGGCTGACGATGCGCCGGTGGTTAGAAGCAAACTCCGACGATGACATGGCGGAGCAAGTCCGAACGCAGTTAACGACAGAGCCTAAACGACACGTGATGTACACGCGTGAATACCTTGGCTGGGGGGTGTTTGCTTTGATGGCTCGATGATCAAAAACCGCGAGTGAGCCAATAACCAGAAACAACAAGGGCGCAGTATCTACACACTGCGCCCTTAAACATCGTTCAAATCTGGCTAGCGGTAAACCTAGCTGCGCACCAAATCGTCGCCGTAGCCAATCCACTTATAGGTGGTCAGCGCGTCCAGCCCCATCGGGCCGCGAGCATGCAGCTTCTGGGTGCTGACCGCGACTTCCGCGCCCAAACCAAACTGGCCACCGTCGGTAAAACGGGTGCTGGCATTGACGTATACCGCAGAAGAATCCACCGCGCGGACAAAATACTCGGCGTTGCTCAGCGAGCGCGTCAGAATGGCATCGGAATGGCTGGTGCCGTGGGTGCGAATATGATCGATGGCCTGATCGATATCGTCCACCAACGTCACGTTCAAATCCAACGATAGCCATTCGTCATCGTAATCTTCCGCAGCAACCGCAACCACCTTCGCTGGTCCCTCCTGCAACAACGGCATGGCGTTATCGCTGGCGTGCAACGTCACCCCAACGGCGGCCATACGCGCGCTCAATGCAGGCAGGAAGCTGTTAGCGATAGTCCGGTTAACCAGCAGGGTTTCGACCGAGTTACAGGCGCTTGGCCGCTGTATCTTGGCGTTTTCGATGACCGTCAGCGCCTTGTCATAGTCTACGCTGTCGTCTACATAGATATGGCACACGCCGATACCGCCGGTGATCACCGGAATGGTCGATTGTTCGCGACACAGCTTATGCAGCCCAGCACCACCGCGCGGGATCAGCATGTCTACATAGCGATCCATTCGCAGCAGTTCATTCACCAACTCACGATCCGGGCTTTCGATCGCCTGCACCGCCGCCGCTGGCAGGCCGCACTGTTCCAGCGCCTGCTGGATCACTTTCACCGTCGCCTGATTGGTGTGGTGGGTCTCTTTACCGCCACGCAAGATCACCGCATTACCGGTTTTCAGGCACAGGCTGGCGACGTCGATAGTGACGTTGGGGCGCGCTTCATAGATCACGCCAATCACCCCGAGCGGCACACGGCGGCGCTCCAGCTTCAAGCCGCTGTCCAGCAGATTGCCGTCCAGCACGTGGCCAACCGGATCGCGGAGGCGGCAGACCTGGCGTACGTCATTGGCGATCGCCGCCAGACGCGCCGGAGTTAGCAGCAGGCGATCCAACAGGGCTTCACTCATCCCGGTGGCACGCGCCTGCGCCATATCCTGCTCATTCGCCTGTAGAATCTCTTCGCTGCGGGCTTCCAGCATGTCGGCCATCACCGCCAACACCTGGTTCTTTTTCGCCGTGCTCAGTACCGCCAACTGCCAGGAAGCCTGTTTGGCGGCTTTCCCCATCTGCTCGAGCATGTTCACTCCTTAACTTACGATCATATCGTCGCGATGCACGGCCACCGGGCCATATTCATAGCCCAGGATCTCGCTGATTTGCTGCGAGTGGTGCCCGGCGATCATGCGCATGGCATCGCTGTTATAACGGCTGACGCCATGAGCCAGATCGCGCCCCGCCAAATTGCGGATGCGGATCACCTCACCACGTGAGAAATCACCTTTAACATCGCGGATGCCCTTCGGCAGCAGTGAACTGCCACGGGCCATCATCGCTTCTACCGCCCCATCGTCAACGGTGATCTCGCCCGCAGGCGGTGCACCGAAGATCCAGCGCTTGCGGTTCTCCAACGGGGTTTCCAGCGCATGGAAGCGGGTGCCTACCGGGTTGCCTTCAATCACATCAGCCACCACGCCCGGCTTGCTACCGGCAGCGATAATCACATCAATGCCCGCGCGACAGGCCACGTCGGCCGCCTGTAGTTTGGTGCCCATTCCGCCGGTACCCAAACCGGAAACGCTGTCGCCCGCAATGGCTCGCAGCGCATCGTCAACGCCGTGCACTTCACGGATCAGCTCAGCTTCCGGGTTATTACGCGGGTCAGCGGTATATAAGCCCTGCTGATCGGTCAGCAGCAGCAGTTTATCGGCCCCGGCCAAAATGGCAGCCAGTGCAGACAGGTTATCGTTGTCACCAACTTTGATTTCTGCGGTGGCGACCGCATCGTTCTCATTAATCACCGGAACGATACGGTTATCCAGCAGCGCGGTCATGGTGTCGCGCGCATTGAGGAAGCGCTCTCGGTCTTCCAGATCGGCACGGGTCAGCAGCATCTGCCCGATATGAATGCCATAGATCGAGAACAGCTGTTCCCACAGCTGGATCAGCCGGCTCTGCCCCACCGCCGCCAGCAACTGCTTGGAAGCGATGGTGGCGGGCAGCTCGGGGTAGCCCAGGTGTTCACGCCCGGCAGCAATCGCCCCGGAGGTCACAATAACGATGCGGTGGCCCGCTGCATGTTGCTGGGCGCATTGGCGCACCAGTTCGACAATATGGGCACGGTTCAGACGCAGCGAACCGCCGGTCAACACGCTGGTGCCCAATTTCACAACCAATGTCTGGCTGCCGTTCATAATAGTTCTGCCGTTGGAGTTAAAAGGAATGCAAATGACGTTGTAACAGGAGAGACGCGTTATGCCAACAGGCACAACGCGATTTCGGCGTAAATATGCGGGGGAATTGATTTAGGCGGAGAGTTTTATCGGCTGCTCGTTGAAATCATCAGCAGGTTCCAGCTTCAGTTCCATGGTGGTCAGCAGTTCACCCAGCCGACGATGGAACACGCGCAGCGTGGTTTCCAGCTTCTCTTTCACTTCAGTATCTTTAATCTTTTCCTCGTTCCAATGCCCTTCCTTGTCAAACAGACCAAAGTGGTAGCTATAGGTGAAACGGGATTTATCGGCCTGCAGTTCAATCCACCAGCCCCAGAACTCACGTTTTTCCGGCGCAGGCTTGACGTTGACGCAGACCGCCAGGCAGTCAAAGAAAAAGCGGTCGTTCTCACATTGCCCTTCGCGCAGGTAAGGGCCCAGGCTGGCAAAGCGTTTCATTAGTCGGCTTTTAGGGTGGCCACTCGGTAGCGTCATTTTTCAACCTCCACAATGTAGTCCACCCTTTTTAACAAACTGTTAAAAATTAGCAACTAGTTAGCGCATTTTATCTCTTAGCCAATCACAAATTTGCAGTAAGGATTGATGGAAACTCTGATAAACCGGCGTACGCGGGATGGCGAGCAGTTTGCCGTTCAATGAAGAAGACGCGATCAGCTGCGACTCTTCTTTTGGGCTGAGCGGATCGTCATCCCAATAGGCGGCCAGCATCGGCGTTGGGCAGCGGCGGCCCAGCAGCCCCTGGGTTTTCAGGGAGTAGCGGTTCAGCTCGGTTTTCAACACGCTGTCAGAGGCATTGGCCATGCCCATGCGGCTGGCCAGCACGTCCATATACATATCCGGCACGTGGTCCTGGCATTTCAACTCACACAACAGGCTATGCACCACCGGCCCTACGCAGGCTACACCGCGCAAACGCTGCGACTCCAGATAAGCCAGGCGCACCGCCACGTTGGCACCAAAGCGGAAGCCGAAGGCGCTGACACGCGTATGGTCAACCCAAGGCACGGAAGGCAGTTGAGCCAACACCTGCTGGTGCAGGAAGCTGGAGTCTTGCGTCAGCTTCCACTTATAGGATGAACCGATAGACGGCATATCGATGGTCAGCATTGCTATACCGTGCGGCGCCAGATAATCACGGAACAGGCGGTGGTAATCGGTCTGCAAAGTATCCAGGCTGCCGCACATCAGTACCGTTGGGTACGGTGCCTGGCCGTTATCTGGCATATGCAGGAAGCCGGTGATGGAGCTGCCCCCCTCAATGGCGAACTCCAGCTCTTTGAGCTGGTATGGCAACAGCAGTGCGGCCTCTTCATAGGCGCGATTGGAGAGCACCTCTGCCTGTTCGGCAAGCTCATCCCCTTTCAGATGCGGATAACCGGCAATGCTGTAGAGATTGGCGGCATTCAGCCAATACTGCCCGCCGACCAGCGGATCTTGTTGCTCCAATGCCCGCTGCTGCCACAGCATCCCCTGGCGTACCCACTCGTAGATCCAGTTGCCGTTTCGGTAACCGATCACGGTATCCAGCAGGTGATCATCGCTATGCTCTGCGTTGGAGGCCGCAATGCGCGCCAACACTTCGCTGATTTCCAACGGATCGGTGCCGCGCCAGGTCCACAGCAGATGATTGAGCATGCGATACCAGTTGCCGTCGGTGTCCCCCTCCAACGCAGAGTGCATATCAGCACCTACCGCATGATGGGCACGGGTGACTAACGTCGAGGTTTCGACATGTTTAAAGGAAGGTTTGAACAGTACTTCGGAAAGGTTGGCCTGTGCCATGGTAACAACAGCCTCCTGAGACTTACATCAAGGCTTGAATAGCCGGGATATCTAGGTGTTAGTGTACCTAACTCTGGGGGTAGAAGGCGGGGAATTTACCGAATTTGACGAAACCGCTGCATAAACAACAACGCCCGGTATTGCCGGGCGTTTGAAGCAGGGGCTGATTAACGGCCGCCGATCGGTGGCACGAAGGTCACCGCCATATCCCAAGGCTGCTCGATCCAGGTGTCCTGCGGGATATCAACCACGTAATCGTCAACCAGCGGGCGGCCAGCAGGCTTGGCGAAGATGGTCACGAAATGGGCTTTCGGGTACATGTCGCGGATCGCTTTGGCGGTGCCGCCGGTATCCACTAAATCGTCAACAACGATAAAGCCTTCACCATCGCCCTCGGCGCGCTTGAGCACCTTCATTTCGCGTTGGTTGTCATGGTCATAGCTGGAGATGCAGACGGTATCCACATAACGGATGCTCAGCTCACGAGCCAGCAGCGAAGCAGGCACCAGGCCGCCACGGCTTACGGCAATGATGCCTTTCCATTGATCGGCAGGCAGCAGGCGGTGAGCCAGTTTGCGCGCTTGCATTTGCAACATATCCCAGGTAACAACGTATTTTTCGCTCATAGAATGGTGTCCCAGCCAGCAATAGATGTGGCTTACTCAGTAGTTCAGGGGGAAAAAAGGTTGCGCGAGATTATAGAGACTGCGCGCCACGAATACCAGTTGAACCGAGGAGTTGATGCGTTTTTCCTGTGAATATCTTTGTGGCGAGCCGCGTGGCTTATCTGCGCAACCGCCCGTAAAACGGGGAGCCCAAGCCGATAAACAGCGTTATACGGGGCGCGCACAGCCGCAAATAAAATGATATTCTCAGGCTCACGTGCCTGAAGCACAGATAGCCACTCACCCTAACCGCACAGCATTCACTCCCTGCTGAAAATGCTGTCACAGGAGACTTATAGTGTCTGAATTGTCTCAACTTTCGCCACAGCCGCTGTGGGATATTTTTGCCAAGATCTGCTCAATCCCGCACCCTTCTTACCATGAAGAAGCGCTAGCGCAGCACATCCTCGACTGGGCCAAAGAAAAGAACCTGCATGCCGAGCGCGACCAGGTCGGCAATATTCTGCTGCGTAAACCTGCCACCAAAGGCATGGAAAACCGCAAGCCGGTGGCGCTGCAAGCGCACCTGGATATGGTGCCACAGAAGAACAACGATACGGTTCACGATTTCACCAAAGACCCGATCCAGCCTTATATCGACGGCGAGTGGATCAAGGCTCGCGGTACCACGCTGGGTGCCGATAACGGCATCGGTATGGCGTCTGCGCTGGCGGTGCTGGCCGATGACAGCGTAGAGCATGGCCCGCTGGAAGTCCTGCTGACCATGACGGAAGAAGCCGGTATGGACGGTGCCTTTGGCCTGCAGCCAAACTGGTTACAAGCCGACATCCTGATCAACACCGACTCCGAAGAGGAAGGCGAAATCTACATGGGCTGCGCTGGGGGGATCGATTTCATCACCACCCTGCCGCTGCAACGTGAAGCACTGCCAGCCGGTTACCAAACGCTGAAGCTGACCCTGAAAGGGTTGAAAGGCGGCCACTCCGGTGCCGATATCCATCATGGCCTGGGCAACGCCAACAAGCTGCTGGCTCGTTTCCTGTTTGCCCACACGCCAGAGCTGAATCTGCGCCTGCTGGAGCTGAACGGCGGGACGCTGCGTAATGCCATCCCACGTGAAGCTTCTGCCGTAGTTGCCGTTCCGGCCGCCAAAGCCGATGCGCTGAAAACCCTGAGCCAGCAGTTCCTGGCTACGCTGCAAAACGAACTGTCTGCCAAAGAGAAGAACATAACCGTTCTGCTCGAGCCAGCCACCACCGCTCTGCAAGCGTTAACCGCAGACAGCCAGAGCCGCTTTGTGGCACTGCTCAACGGTACGCCTAACGGTGTGATCCGCATGAGCGACGAAGTGAAAGGCGTGGTAGAAACTTCGCTGAACGTCGGCGTGGTGACCACCAGCGAGCATGAAGCCGAGATCATTTGCCTGATCCGCTCCCTGATCGATAGCGGTAAAGACTATGTCGTGGATATGCTGACCGCCGTGGGCCAACTGGCCAACGCCAAAGTGGCACCGAAAGGCGGCTACCCAGGCTGGCAGCCAGATGCTAACTCGCCGGTAATGCAACTGGTGCGTGAAACCTACCAGAAGCTGTTCAACAAGACGCCGAACATCATGGTGATCCACGCCGGGCTGGAGTGTGGTTTGTTCAAGAAGCCTTACCCAGAGATGGATATGGTGTCAATTGGGCCGACCATCACCGGGCCACACTCGCCGGATGAGCAAGTGCACATCGCCAGCGTTGGCCAATACTGGACGCTGCTGACCGCCCTGCTGAAAGCGATCCCTGAGCGCGGATAAGATGTTGGGCCCAGTTCAACCCTGGGCCCTGAAACTGTTGGTAAAATCTACCGGCCTAACATCCTGGGGCGCGGCATGCAGCGCCCCTACTTATCAGCATTGCGTTTCGGTTTTAGGATTGCGTTTCTCTGTTAGCCAGATTGCCATTGATCTCATTCATCTGCGACTGTATCAACGCCGCACTAACCGGCGGTAACAGGAAAGCAAACAGGATAATCAGCCAAGTTTTATACCTTGCGGTTTGCCCATGACTTTCAATGATGGCGCGTAGATTGTCGTTAAGCGTGGAAAATATCGCCGGCGTGACAAAGGCGGTAACAAAAGCCGACCATCCAGCCCCTCTGGGCGTTAGCAGAGCCGCGGATTGGGTGTAATTTCTGATCTCCCCGTGGATTTTTACCAGCCAGTAAATATTGTAAAACGGCACCAAAAACAGCAGGAAAGTCACGGCAGGATCGCGGTATTTAATCGGCTGTGGTATTGCTTGCCGTACTGGCGGCTCGCCATTAAATAAACAGGCCTTAAGCGGCAGCAGGAACAGTGTCCCGATAATGACGGGGACCGATAGCAGGGTAAAGAAGTACTCCGGGCTGGAAAATAACCGTTCCATATCAAAAAGCCATCCGGATATCGCCATGATGGCTGAGCCAAACACCATTTTTAGCGTCACCATCAGGCCAAATGACAGCACAAATGCCTCTACGCTGCCAACGGCCCCTGCGATAAAGGCCGGAACGATCAGCATGATAGCCCCTAGCCCCATCCCTATCAGGACCTCTCCCGCCATCATCAAAAACTGATTGCTGGTATAAAAGCAGAACAAAAACAGGCCAAACAAATACAGCCCGCTAAAGAGATACAGCAAATAATAGCTTTTCATCCGGCTGGCCATCCAGGCCAACAAGGCTCCAAACAGCATGCCAACCTGTTGTAATCCCACTGCGACCCCAATCATCGAGATCGGTAAATCTGCGGTTTGCCGGATATAGAGTGCCGAATAGGCATTAAAGAGATATTGGCTAGTCACAATCGCGGTGAAATAAACAACCAGGCCCCAAAATCGATAGCTGCTTTGTAAATCGGCCCATGTCCATCTTGTGACCGGTTTTTGCTGAATCACGTCCATTTTTAACTCTTCCCGTTGAATGTCTTAATCCCAAAGAACAGGCAACGATTGTACCTACGGTGGTGCATTTAAACACACCCGATTTTACTATTACCACGTCAGTACCAACTGCCGCTCCAACTGAGGATCGAGCAACGTTACGTGTAGGCCAACCAGGCGCACACCACGCCCTTCTCTCCGCTCCTGCCATGCCTGGCGGGCAACGTTGAGCAAGTCCTCAATATTGAGCACCGGCCAAACGTGCTCCTGGGTGGTTTGCTGGAAGTCCTGGAACTTCAGCTTTACCCCTTGGCGGGCGATATGCAGATCCGGTTTGACCTTGCGCAGCCGCATTTCCAGCTCTGGGTAGAGCTTTTCAACGATCAACGCCTCGCAATCTTCCCACTCATGAATATCGGCCACCAACGTTCGCTCAACCCCTACCGATTTGCGTAAACGATCGGGAGACACCTCACGCTCATCGATACCCTGGCAGCGTTCCCACAGCACCCGGCCAAATTTGCCGAAGCGCTTTAACAAATCGGCCAGATTATAGTTCTGCACATCGGCGCAGGTGATTAGCCCCACCTCTTCCAACCGTTTGGCGGTGACCTTGCCCACGCCGGGGATTTTACTCAGCGGCAACTGCTGCAAGAAAGCGGGCACCTGGGCCGGTGTGATGACGTATTGGCCGTTTGGCTTGTTCAACTCGGAGGCGATCTTGGCGAGGAATTTGATGGGGGCAATGCCCGCCGAGGCGGTCAGGTTCAATTCAGCAGCAATTTCCTGACGGATCTGTTGGGCGATCAGGGTGGCGGAACCGTTGCATTGGGTGCTGTTGGTGACGTCCAGATAGGCTTCATCCAGAGAGAGCGGTTCTATCAGCGGGGTATAGCGGGCAAAGATTTCACGGATATGCAGCGAGGCTTCTTTATAGGCCGCCATGCGGCCCGGTAACAGCGTCAAGTGCGGGCACAGCTTGAGCGCAGTGGCGGTGGGCATGGCGCTATGCACGCCATAACGGCGCGCCGGGTAGTTGGCGGTGCTGATCACACCACGCCGATCGGCGCTGGCACCGATAGCCAGCGGGATATCGCGCAGGCTGGGATTGTCGCGCATTTCTACCGCTGCGAAGAAGCAGTCCATATCGACATGAATGATTTTACGCATCGCGCCTCCAATAACACTGTATAAGTATACAGCCAATTATTAAAAGCTCAATATGGAGAGTGTAGACTAGCAGCGCCCCTGTGTAGGAAATCCCGAGCGGCTAGAGGATTCGGTGTTTTTCCAACATCTCGCGGCGCAGCGCTTCCTTGGCCATACGCTTTTTGCGCGCATCGCAAGGCTCCGGGCAGTCGCAGACTTTCTCCATCCCCAGCGCGCTAATGCCACCACAGCTGCCCTGCAAGGTTTTGCGCTTGAACACATAGCCCAGCGACATCCCGCCAACCACCAGCAGAAACAGCACAAAGGATGCAGCGAACATCGTCAACATAACGTCTACCCTTTCTTCAGATAGGGTTTGAACGCGTCGGAATAGCGCTCCTCAAACCCCTTGGCGGTTTTCACGATCATAAACACCGGGATCCCCAGCAGGTTGGCCAGCGCCATACCCCGCTCCGGCCCCATCACGTTTAACCCGGTAGAAAGCCCGTCCGCCGTCATACACAGTGGGCTGATCACCGTGATCGACACTAAATTGTGGCGGATCGGTTTACCGGTGAGCGGGTCGATAGTATGAGAATAGCGCACTCCGTCCTGCTCGAAGTAGTTTCGGTAATCCCCGGAGGTGGCCATCGCCATCTCACCCGGTTCGATCACCAATAGCGCCTGCTGCTCCCCACCGGCGGTTGGCCGTTCGATGGCAATGCGCCAAGGCTTCTTCTCGCCGTTATGGCCACGGGTGCGAACTTCCCCACCAATATCCACCATGTAGTTTTTAACCTGCTGCGATTGCAGGTAATGGGCAATCTCATCAACACCGTAGCCTTTGGCAATGGAAGAGAGGTCGACATACAGTTCAGGAATGCGCTTCACCAGCGCATTGCCTTCTACCGCCAGCTTGTCGATCCCCGTCCAGTTACGTCGCTGTTCCAGCTCGGTGGCGCTCGGCACTTTATCCGGCCGCCCTTCCGGGCCAAAACCCCACAGGTTCACCAGCGGCCCGACGGTCACGTCCAGCGCGCCGTCGGTCACACGGTTAATGCGCAGCGCTTCCAGCACCACTTCCGTAGTGGCAGCAGAAACCGGGAAAGGTTTGTCCACTTCCCGGCTGGCGTTAAAGCGGCTCAGCTCAGAATCAGGTTGATAGGTCGACATCTGATCGTTGACCTGCACCAGCCGTTTGTCGATCTCCGCTTGCAGCGTTGCCAGCGAAGGTGTTCCGTCCCCAGGGAGATAGCTGATCGAGTAGGACGTCCCCATGGTTTTACCCTTGAGGTTTTCCTGTTTCGGCTCACAACCGGTCAGTAACACTGCGGTGGCCAGCGCCACCACCATCATCCAAGCCTTCATTCCTTCGCCGCCTGCTGCTCGCATTTAACCGCCAAAGTCATCGAGCATGATGTTTTCATCTTCCACGCCCAAATCTTTCAGCATCTTGATCACCGCCGCGTTCATCATCGGCGGCCCACACATATAGAACTCACAATCTTCCGGCGCTGGATGGTTACGCAGATAATTTTCCAGCAGGACATTATGAATAAAGCCGGTGTAGCCCGTCCAGTTATCTTCTGGCTGCGGATCGGAGAGCGCCACATGCCAGGTGAAGTTTTCATTCTCTTCCTGCAGGTGGTTGAAGTCGTCCTCGTAGAACATCTCACGCAAGGAACGTGCACCGTACCAGAAGGTGATTTTGCGCTTCGACTTCAGGCGCTTCAACTGATCGAAGATGTGTGAACGCATCGGCGCCATCCCGGCCCCGCCGCCGATAAAGATCATCTCGGCGTCGGTGTCTTTGGCAAAGAACTCGCCAAACGGCCCGGAGATGGTCACCTTATCCCCCGCCTTCAGCGACCAGATATAGGAAGACATAATGCCCGGCGGCACGTCCGGGTTGCTCGGCGGTGGCGTAGCGATACGCACGTTGAGCATGATGATGCCTTTCTCATCGGGATAGTTGGCCATCGAATAGGCGCGCACCGTCGGCTCTTTGACTACCGAACGGTAGCGGAACAGGTTGAATTTATCCCAGTCGCCACGGTATTCCTGCGGCACGTCGAAATCGGCATAGCTGACTTCATGCTCGGGCGCCTCGATCTGGATAAAGCCCCCGGCGCGGAAAGGCACATCTTCCCCGTCCGGAATGCGTAGCTTCAGCTCTTTGATAAAGGTGGCTTTATTATCGTTGGAGATCACCTCGCAGTCCCATTTCTTCACGCCGAAGATCTCTTCCGGCAGCTCGATTTTCAGGTTCTGCTTCACGTTCACCTGGCACGCCAAGCGGCAGCCCTCTTTGGCTTCACGCTTGCTGATATGGGAAAGCTCGGTTGGCAGAATATCGCCGCCGCCCTCTTTGATCACCACCCGGCACTGGCCGCAGGAGCCGCCGCCGCCACAGGCCGAGGAGACAAAGATCCCCTGGCTGGACAGCATATTCAGCAGCTTGTCCCCCGCGGGGGCGGTAAAACTTTTGTCTTGATCGCCGTTAACCTCAACGGCGATGTCACCGGTGTTCACCAACTTGGATTTGGCAAACAGGATCAGTAACGCCAGCACCATCACGATGCAGGTAAACATCACCACGCCTAAAATAATTTCCATAAATGCTTCCTGCCTTTACAACTGGACGCCGGAGAACGACATAAAGCCCAATGCCATCAATCCGGTGGTAATAAAGGTAATGCCCAGGCCACGCAACCCGGCTGGCACATCGGCATACTTCAGTTTTTCACGGATCCCCGCCATGGCAACAATCGCCAGCATCCAGCCAGTGCCGGAGCCGAAGCCATACACCACGGATTCCATAAAGTTGTAATCACGCTGCACCATGAACGACACGCCGCCGAAGATGGCACAGTTCACCGTGATCAACGGCAGGAAGATCCCCAGGGCGTTGTAGAGCGCCGGGAAGAAGCGATCGAGGATCATCTCCAGGATCTGCACCAGCGCCGCAATCACGCCGATAAAGGTGATGAAGTTGAGGAAGCTCAGATCGACGCCTTCCACCAGCGCCCCGTCACGCAGGATCAGGTTATAGACCAGGTTGTTGACCGGTACCGAGATACCCAGCACCAGCGTCACGGCAATCCCCAAGCCAAACGAGGTCGAGACCTTCTTCGACACCGCCAGGAAGGTACACATCCCCAGGAAGAACGCCAGCGCCATGTTCTCAACGAACACCGCACGCACAAACAGGCTGATATAGTGAGCCATCGGCGGTTACTCCTTTTCTATCTGCGCTGGCTTGAGGGAACGCAGTCCCCAAATCAGCAGGCCGATGATAAAGAACGCACTCGGCGCCAGCAGGAACAGGCCGTTAGGCTGATACCAGCCACCGTTCTGCACCGTTTCCAGCACCGTCATGCCAAACAGCTTGCCCGAGCCGACCAGCTCGCGCAGGAAGCCCACCAGGATCAGGATCACGCCGTAGCCCAGGCCGTTGCCGATACCGTCCATAAAGCTCTCAATCGGCGGCGATTTCATGGCGTACGCCTCGGCGCGGCCCATCACGATACAGTTGGTGATGATCAGCCCGACGAACACCGAAAGCTGTTTGGAGATTTCAAACGCATAGGCACGCAGCAACTGATCGACCACGATCACTAGCGAGGCGATGATCGTCATCTGCACGATGATGCGCACGCTGTTGGGGATATGGTGGCGGATCAGCGAAATAAAGAAGCTGGAAAACGCGGTGACCAGGGTGACCGCAATCGTCATCACCACCGCCGTTTCCAGCTTGGTGGTCACCGCCAGCGCCGAACAGACGCCAAGCACCTGCAGCGCGATCGGGTTATTGTCAAACAGCGGCCCCAACAGGACCCGTTTAACCTCTTTGGAATCAGCCATTTTTCAGCGCTCCTTCACGGACTTTCTGCAGGAATGGGCCAAAGCCGTACTCGCCCAACCAGAAATTAAACGTATGCTGTACGCCGTTAGCGGTCAGCGTTGCGCCGGACAGGCCATCCACACCGTGGATATCCCCTTGCCGCGCTCCGCCCTTCACAATGCGGATAGCCGGGTTGCCGTTGTCATCAAACAGCTGCTTGCCGATCCACTGCGCGCGCCAGCTGGCGTTCTGGATCTCGCCGCCCAGGCCCGGGGTTTCGCCGTGTTGATAGAAACTCAGCCCGCGTACCGTATTGCCGTCGGCATCCAACGCGACAAAGGCGTACATCATCGACCATAGACCCGTGCCGTAGACCGGCAGCACAATCTTGTCCACCGCGCCGCTTTCGTTGCGCACCAGGTAGATTTCAGCCTGATTGCTACGGCGGCGGATACCGGCCAGATCTTCCTCGGCGGTCAACGCCCGGCTCTTGGCATCGCTGCGAAGTGCAGCGGCCAGATCGAAGGCGGCCGCATCGCCAGGCACAAACTCGCCGCTGTCCAGATCCAGCAAACGCGGTTCGATGCGCTTGCTAAAGGTGGCTTTCACCTGTTCGCCAGTCATTCCCGGTTGCAGTAAACCGGCTACGTCCAGGATGTTGCGCTGCTTATCCAGCAACCGCTGTTCCTGCTGCTTGGATTGCAGCCCAACGGCAGAACCCGCAACCACCACAGAACACACCAGACACAGCAGCAGCACTACCAGCAGCGTTTTGCCAATGCTGTCATTTTTAGATTCATTCGCCACGTGCTTTTCTCCGCTTGATGTTAGCCTGCACCACCAGGTAATCGAACAGCGGTGCGAACAGGTTGGCGAACAGGATCGCCAGCATCATGCCTTCCGGATAGGCCGGGTTGACCACCCGGATCAGCACGCACATCACGCCGATCAGGATGCCGTACCACCACTTCCCTTTGTTGGTAAACGAGGCGGAAACCGGGTCGGTAGCCATAAACACCATACCGAAGGCAAAGCCGCCCAGCACCAGATGCCAGTACCAAGGCATCGCGAACATCGGGTTGGTGGTAGAGCCAATGGCATTGAACAGATACGCCGTGGCGATCATGCCGAGCATCACGCCAGCCACGATGCGCCAGGAAGCGACGCGGCCAAACAGGATAATCGCCCCGCCGAGCAGGATCATCAGGGTTGAGACTTCCCCGATCGAACCTGGGATGTTACCGATAAACGCGTCCATCCAACTGATGGACTGGCCAGTGGTGACGTTGGTCAGGCTGTGAACTCCGCCAACGCTCCATTGTGCCAACGGTGTCGCACCGGAAAAGCCGTCTGCCGCGGTCCACACCAGATCGCCAGAAATCTGCGCCGGATAGGCAAAGAACAGGAAGGCACGCCCCGCCAACGCCGGGTTGAGGAAGTTACGCCCGGTACCGCCGAAGATCTCCTTGGCAACCACCACACCAAAGCTGATGCCCAGCGCGGCCTGCCATAACGGCATAGTTGGCGGCACAATCAGGGCGAACAGAATGGAGGTGACGAAGAAGCCTTCGTTGATCTCATGTTTGCGTACCATCGCAAACACCACTTCCCAGAAGCCACCCACCAGGAATACCACGGCGTAGATCGGCACGAAGTAGGTCGCACCGAGCACCATCTTGCTGATCCAGCCAGCATCGGCGCCGAGCGTTGCCCCCAGCATTTGTGCCAGCCAGTAATGCCAGTCCCCCGCCAGCACCTGTTGCAGCTGCTCGCCGCTGTACAGATGGTGCAGTGCAGGAATGGTCTGCTGGCCCACGTTATACATGCCCCAGAACATGGCCGGGAATACTGCCAGCCACACCAGGATCATCATGCGCTTCAGATCGATGGCATCACGTACGTGCGAAGCCCCGCGCGTTACCGTGCCGGGGGTGTAGAACACCGTCGCCGTCGCTTCAAACAGCGGGTACCACTTTTCCAGCTTGCCGCCCGGCGTGAAGTGATGCTCAATCTTGTCAAAAAAATTCTTCAGGCCCATCGGTTATCCTTCCTGCTCAATCTTGGTCAGCACTTCGCGCAGCACCGGGCCATATTCATACTTGCCGGGGCAAACGAAGGTACACAACGCCAGATCTTCTTCATCCAGCTCCAGACAGCCCAGTGCCTGGGCACTGTCCGTATCGCCCGCCAGCAGATCGCGCAGCAGATGGGTCGGCAGAATATCCAGCGGCATCACCCGCTCGTAATTGCCGATCGGCACCATCGAACGCTCACCGCCGTTGGTGGTGGTGGAGAAAGCGAACAGCTTGTGCTTGAGGAAATGGCCCAGCGTGGTGCGGGTGATGGAGAACTTGTCCGATGCCGGAGCAATCCAGCCGAACAGCTCTTTCTCCCGGCCTTCCAGCAACACCGAAACCTGGTTGTGGAAACGGCCAAGCCAGGCACTCGGGCCGCTGGCATGGAAGCCACTCAGCACCGAGCCGGAAATCACCCGGTTTTCACCGGCCTTCAGGCGGCCCGCCGTCAGTTGATCCAGGCTGGCCCCCAAACGAGTGTGCAGCAGCACAGGCTGTTCCACCTGTGGCCCCGCCAGGGCGACCACGCGTTGGGTATCCAGCTTGCCAGTGGTAAACAGGGTGCCGATGGCGATCACATCCTGATAACCGATATGCCAAACGGTTTTCTTCAGGCTGACCGGCTCCAGGAAGTGAATATGCGTGCCCACCAGCCCCGCAGGGTGCGGGCCAGCAAACTCGCTGTAATCAATCTGCGCCCCAGCAGCCGTATCCAACCGCGTACCCGCTGCATGGCAGACGTGTACTTTGCCGTCTGTCAGGCGTGCCAATACCGTCAGCCCGGCATTAAATGCCGCCAATTGCTCGTTGATAATCACCAACGGATCCGCTGCCAGCGGCTGGGTATCGATAGCGCTGACGAAAATAGCGCGCGGTGAGGTACCTGGAAGGGGAGTTTTGCTAAATGGGCGAGTACGCAGTGCGGTCCACAAACCGCTGGCGATCAGATCGCTTTCAACCTGTTGACGCTCCAGCATTGGCAAATCGGCCTGCTGATAATAGGCCAGTTCCACCTGCTCTTCGCCGTCGTTTTCGATGTCAATCACCACCGATTGCAGCATGCGGCGTTCGCCGCGATTGATAGCGGCGATCTGCCCGCTGGCCGGTGCCGTGAAGAAAACCCCAGGGATCTTCTTATCTTCAAACAGCGCCTGGCCTTTCTTAACTCGATCGCCAACCTGTACCAACATGGAGGGACGCATACCAACATATTCCTGGCCGAGCAGCGCCACTTGTGTGACCGCTGGGCCATCCTGGATCACCTGAGAAGGCGCCCCAGCGATTGGCAGATCTAACCCTTTTTTTATTTTGATCATAGGATTTATACGATGTTTTGAATTTTCACACGCCTAACCAACCCAGAGGTAGGCACAAAGCATGCAGGATGATGAGGTGGCCCTAGCCCCCTCCGGATGAACACGATGACCTCATGCCCAACTTGAATATTCACACTGACCGCCGACACCCAGGCCAATGATTAAACCAATACTGCAGAATGTTAAAACATTGCTATCAACGATGGCGGAATTGTTGCTATTTCACACAATATCCCTGTACTGATTACCGATTAATAACGATGCAGCATGGGCAAGATATTAACATTTTCGACAGAATTTTTCCGTGCTATCTAGTGACCTGAGTCGAGGAAATGCAATTAAACACCTGTTATCTCTTGACACTACTCGTTAAAAACGTGGGTTCATTTCACTTTTACCGAGGATTGTGGTTTTTTTATACACTTCGCATATTGCTAAAAAACAACACGCTGGTAATCTGACGGGGTTAAATACGAAATCTCGTCAGTGGCATGCTGGCTGCGTTCTCTCAACCAGCAAATAAATATAAGCAGGATAAATTAAGAATGAGCAAAATCGCGCTGTTGTTTGCGATGCTATTTTGTACGCCGCTGATCACGGCGTGCAGCGCCAGTGAGCCAGCCCCGGCTCCCCAGGCCCCTTTGGTTGCACAGCAGTTATTAGGTTCACCGGTCTATATCCAGATATTCAAAGAAGAACGCAAGCTGGAGTTGTACGCCAAGATGGGCAACGAATTCCGCCTGGTGAATAGCTTCTCTATCTGTAACTTCTCCGGTGGGCTTGGCCCGAAGCGCCGTGAAGGGGATTTTAAAAGCCCGGAAGGTTTTTATAGCGTCGATACCCGCCATCTGAAGCCAGACAGCAAATATTATCGCGCCATCAATATCGGTTTCCCTAATGATTACGATAAAGCGCAGGGATATTCCGGTGCCTATCTGATGATCCACGGGGAATGCAAATCGATTGGTTGCTACGCGATGACCAACGCTTATATGGACGATATCTATCGTTACGTTGAAGCGGCGTTTGCCCACGGACAAAGCCGGGTGGACATCAGCATTTATCCGTTCCGCATGACCGAACAGAACCTGCAACGCCACCGCTCATCAACCTACATCAGCTTCTGGCGTCAGTTAAAACCGGGTTATGACTACTTCGTCAAAAACCGTCAGCCACCGCTGGTTAGCGTGACCAACGGCCAATATGTGTTGGCACAGCCGGTGATTGGCAGCGGCCAGCCAACGCAGTACGCCTCAACGATTGAGACCAGCAACAACCCGTTCGCCCGCAGCCAGCCGCTCACCGTAGTGAAATAACGCAAACTCGCCTGGTGCAATCTTGTGCCAGGTTTCGTTGCCCGTCAGCGGTTGGGTCGCAATGACCGTGACCACGTCATCCGGCGTGGTCTGCCGCTGAAAATCAATCTCTACGTCCTGATCGAGCAAGGTGGCTTTGCCAAACGGTGCTCGCCGGGTGATCCAGTAAAGGTTGGTGGAGCAATAGGCCATCACAAAGCGCCCATCTGACAACAGCATGTTGAACACCCCTTTCTCTCTGAGCCGATCGGCCAATAACGCGATATAGCGAAACACGGCTGGCCAGTTGCTGGGAGTGCGCGGGTATTTCAGCGCCAACTGATGTAACAGCCAGCAGAAGGCATATTCACTGTCGGTCTGCCCTACCGGGCGGAAATTGCCGGTCGCCAGTTGGCGATAACCTTTCAGTTGCCCATTGTGAGCGTAAGTCCAGTTGCGGCCCCACAGCTCACGGGTAAAGGGATGGGTATTTTCCAGCGCCACCTCACCGCGATTAGCCTGGCGGATGTGGGAGACCACGGCACAGGACTTGATCGGGTATTCCTGCACCAGACGGGCAATAGGTGAATTAAAGCTGGGTTGGGGATCCTTGAATGTGCGACAACCGTTGCCTTCATAGAAGGTAATGCCCCAGCCATCTTTATGTGGCCCGGTTCGGCCACCGCGCTGTACCAGCCCGGTAAAGCTAAAGCAGATGTCGGTTGGTACGTTGGCGCTCATCCCGAGCAGTTCACACATCGATTGCCACCCCTTGAGGACTACTGACATTGGTATAAGGGCGCAGCTTGATGCCACGCCCTATATTTAATGCTGATCTCGCCGTTAAGCTTTAACCATCTCTTTTTCGATCAACATGATCAAGATGTGGATCGCTTTGATATGGATTTCCTGGATACGGTCGGCGTAGCCAAAGTGCGGCACACGGATTTCCACGTCGGCGCTACCGGCCATTTTGCCACCGTCTTTACCGGTCAGGGTGATCACTTTCATCCCTTTGGCGCGGGCGGCTTCAATCGCTTTGATGATGTTGCCAGAGTTGCCGGAGGTGGAGATCCCCAACAGCACGTCGCCTTCACGGCCTACGGATTCCACATAGCGGGAAAACACGTATTCATAGCCAAAATCGTTGCTGACGCAAGACAGGTGGCTAACGTCAGAAATCGCGATGGCCGGATAGCCTGGGCGATTCTCACGGTAGCGGCCAGTCAACTCTTCTGCGAAGTGCATCGCATCACAATGCGAACCACCGTTACCGCAGGAGAGCACTTTCCCGCCGGCTTTAAAGGAATCCGCCAGCAGTACTGCCGCGCGTTGGATGGTGTCAATGTTGGCGTCATCGCTAAGGAATTTAGCCAGAGTATCAGCCGCTTCATTCAGTTCACTGCGAATTAAATCGTGGTACATGGAGATCGCCTCTTGTTGTGCGGTGGCATCGTCAATCTTTCGTCTCGCAGTGTAACGGATTGCAGAAAAACCTAGAAGCGTTGCGACGCAAACAGCGCTAGTGTGAAGCGACCCGGCGATTTTTTGACAATTGATGCTGTCAGTTTGTGACTTAAGTTGTAATTAAAGTGTAAATACATTGATAAAAAAATGGGTATGGACTAAAACCATTAGATATACACAACAGGTCAGACCTCTTACTACTTCGGAGCTTCTTATGATGGTTCTTAGTATCGTTGTTTTACTCGCACTCATTGGTGTGGTGTTTTATCACCGAGTGAACCTGGCTCTCAGCAGTCTGCTGCTGTTGGCCTTTACGGCGGCCATGGGCGCTATTGGCCTTTGGACCTACTGGATGCTGGTACCGCTGGCAATCGTGCTGCTGCCGCTGAACATCGTTTCGCTGCGCCGCTCGCTGCTTTCTGCCCCTGCACTGCGCGCCTTCCGCAAAGTGATGCCGCCAATGTCCACCACGGAAAAAGAAGCCATCGACGCCGGGACCACCTGGTGGGAAGGCGATCTGTTCCGCGGCCAACCGGATTGGAACAAGCTGCACAACTATCCGCAGCCTAAGCTGACAGAGGAAGAGCAAGCCTTTATCGACGGCCCGGTGGAAGAAGCCTGCCGCATGGCCAATGACTTCGAGATCACCCACGAACTGGCCGATCTGCCGCCAGAGCTGTGGGCCTATCTGAAAGAGCACCGCTTCTTTGCGATGATCATCAAGAAAGAGTACGGCGGGCTGGAATTCTCCCCTTATGCTCAGGCCCGCGTCCTGCAAAAGCTGGCGGGTGTTTCAGGTATTCTGGCGATCACCGTCGGCGTGCCTAACTCCCTCGGCCCAGGCGAGCTGCTGCAACATTACGGCACTGAAGAACAGAAAGATCACTACCTGCCAGGCCTGGCGCGCGGTGATGAAATTCCTTGCTTCGCACTGACCAGCCCAGAAGCGGGTTCCGACGCCGGGGCCATCCCGGACGTAGGCACCGTGTGCATGGGCGAATGGCAAGGCAAACAGGTGCTGGGCATGCGCCTGACCTGGAACAAGCGCTATATCACTCTGGCACCGATTGCCACCGTGCTGGGGCTGGCCTTCAAGCTGCATGACCCAAGCCGCCTGCTGAGCGATAACGAATCCCCCGGGATCACCTGTGCGTTGATCCCAACCAACACCCCAGGGGTAGAGATCGGCAACCGTCACTTCCCGCTCAACGTGCCGTTCCAGAATGGCCCAACCCGCGGCAACGACGTGTTCGTCCCGATCGATTACATCATTGGCGGGCCAAAAATGGCAGGTCAAGGTTGGCGGATGCTGGTTGAATGCCTGTCGGTTGGCCGTGGTATCACTCTGCCGTCCAACTCCACTGGCAGTCTGAAGTCGGTGGCTTTGGCGACCGGCGCTTACGCCCATATTCGCCGCCAGTTCAAAATCTCTATCGGTAAGATGGAAGGGATTGAAGAGCCGCTGGCACGTATTGCCGGTAACACCTATGTGATGGATGCCGCCGCCTCGCTGATCACCTATGCGTTGATGCAGGGCGAAAAACCTGCGGTACTGTCTGCCATCGTGAAATACCATTGTACCCACCGTGGCCAGCAGGCCATCATTGATGCGATGGATATCACCGGCGGTAAAGGCATCATGCTGGGTGAAGCCAACTTCCTGGCCCGTGCCTACCAGGGCGCGCCAATCGCCATCACGGTAGAAGGTGCCAATATCCTGACCCGTACCATGATGATCTTCGGCCAGGGGGCGATCCGCTGCCATCCTTATGTACTGACCGAAATGGCCGCCGCGCAGAACAACGATCTGCACAGCTTCGACCAGGCGCTGTTTGGCCACCTCGGCCACGTTGGCAGCAGCAAAATGCGCAGCCTGTGGCTTGGCCTGACCAATGGCCGCACCAGCAGCACGCCAACCAAAGACGCTACACGCCGCTACTATCAGCAGCTCAACCGTCTGAGCGCCAACCTGGCGTTGCTGTCTGACGTTTCCATGGGCGTGCTGGGCGGCAGCCTGAAGCGCCGCGAGCGTATCTCTGCCCGCTTGGGTGACGTGCTGAGCCAGATGTACCTGGCCTCGGCCACGCTGAAACGCTTTGAAGATGAAGGGCGTCAGAAAGAAGATCTGCCATTGGTTCACTGGGGCGTGCAAGACAGCCTGAACCAGGCGGAGCAAGCGCTGGACGACTTGCTGCGCAACTTCCCGAACCGCTTTATCGCCGGGGTGATGCGCCTGGTGGTGTTCCCATTCGGCCGCGTGCATACCGCACCTTCGGATAAGCTGGACCACCAGTTGGCGAAGATTATCCAACAACCTTCAGCCACCCGTAGCCGCCTTGGCCGTGGCCAATACCTGACGCCAAGCGAGCATAACCCGGTTGGCCTGCTGGAAGCCGCGTTGCTGGACGTGATTGCCGCAGAACCTATTCACCAGCGCCTGTGCAAACAAGCCGGTAAGAACCTGCCGTTCACCCGTCTGGATCGTCTGGCACAGCGTGCACTGGATGAAGGCAAAATCAGCGCCGACGAAGCCAAGATCCTGGTGAAAGCGGAAGAGAGCCGTCTGCGTTCAATCAACGTTGATGACTTTGCACCAGACGCGCTGGCGGCGCAGCAGCCGGTAAAGCCAGTAAAGCTGGAAAAACGCCAGCAGCAGACTGAAGCCGCATAACGGTTTCCGGCCATAAATGCCAAAGGGGCGATACCATAACGGATCGCCCCTTTTTCATTGCAGATTCAGATTGGCTCAGCCATGTTGGCGGATACGCGCCAGCAAGGCATCGATATGTTCTATGTGCGGCGCATTGACGATCAGCGCACGGCCCAGATTGAGGGCGTTACGCTGACATTCGGCACGCATTTCCGCATCGGTGATGCTGTCCAGATCGGCCACGTGCGCCAGCCCGATAGTGCGGCGTATCAGCTCCGTACCGCAGTAACCCACCGCATCTGCCCATACCTGTTGCAGGAACTGCTCGGCATAGCCCGGCAGCGCCAGCGTTGCGTCACGGCTATGTTGATGGCACAACGCCAGAAAGCGATCGGCAAAGATCAGCCACAGTTCACGCACATCCTGCAATCGCTGCTCGCGCCCCGCCGCCGCATCACGCGGGCCGAACAAGCCAGGCAAACCGCAATAGTTCAGCAGCAGATTACCCAGCGCAGTGCCAATATCAAAGCCGATCGGCCCGTAGAAGCCAAACTCGGCGTCGATCGCCTTCAGCTTACCTTCCGCGACAAAGATCGAACCGCTATGAATATCACCGTGCAGCAGCGCTTCGGCCTTGCTCAGGAAGCGATGCTTCAGCCCGGCTACCGCCAACTTCAGCGCCGCGTCATCACGCAGTGCCAGCACTTGCGGCAACAGCGCCTCGTCAAACTGATTACGCTCATGATCCTGATAGGGATCGCTAAAGAACAGATCTTCGGTGATCTGGCACAACTCCGGGTTGGTGAAACGGCTGACTTCGGCCTTTTTCAGCTGTGCAGTCTGGTAAAAATCAGAGGTGTGGAACAGAGTTTGCGCCAGGTATTCCGCCAGTTGCCCGGCGGCCAGCGGATAGTAACGCCCCTTCACCAGCTCACTGCGCCAGATGTGATAGTCAGAGAGATCTTCCTGCACCATCACCGCCAGCTCAGGATCGTGATGCAGCACCTGCACCGTGTGACGTGGGCACAGCGCCCCGTGGATCAGCAGCGTTTCCGCCTCGATACGCGCCCGATCCAGCGTCAACGGCCAGGATTCCCCCACGCAACGTACATACGGCAGTGCCTGCTTGACGATCACCCTACTGATGCCGTCAGCATCACGGATTTTAAAGACCAGGTTCAGATTGCCATCGCCGATCTCGTCGGCACTCACCAGCGCCTGTGGATCGGCCAGTTGCCCATATTGACGCGCGTATTCAACGGCATCGGCAGCAGTAAACGTACGATATTGTGACATCCCCCAACCCCTCTGTTCTTTCCCATAGCGATGATTTTTTTATTTTTAGCCGCAAAAGCGTTTGGACGTCTATACATCCGGATGTCATGTTGGCAGAATGGGTTCACAGATGCAATAAGAAACACACAAGGATTTAACCACTGATGCAAGCACTTAACACCACCAGCCTGAGCCTGCAAGACAACCGCCTCCAGATCCTTGACCAGCAAGCTTTGCCGCAGGAAAAATGCTGGCTGCCCTGCGACAGCGTGGACGAATTGGTTGGGCATATCCGCGCCCTGCGGGTGCGTGGCGCACCGTTGATCGGGCTATCTGCCAGCCTGCTGCTCGCTCTGTTGGCCGAACGTGGTCTGTCGCAGGCTGAGCTGGAGCAGGCATTGCAGACGCTACGCTCCTCACGCCCGACCGCGGTGAACCTGATGAACAATCTGGATCGTATGAAGCAGGCTTTGGCACAGCCGGATTGGGTGAGCGCGATGGCCGAGGAAGCGCTGCGCCTGGTAGAGGAAGATCGGACCCTGTGCGATCGCATCGCCGATAACGGGGCCGAGTGGGTGAAACCGGGCAGTCGCCTGCTCACCCATTGCAACACCGGGGGACTAGCGACGGCGGGCGTGGGTACGGCGATTGGCGTTCTATTGCGAGCGCACCAGCAAGGCAAGATCGCCCAGGTTTGGGTCGATGAAACTCGTCCGTTGCTGCAAGGGGGCCGCCTTACCGCCTGGGAGTTGGGAGAGCTGGGCATCCCTTACCGCTTGATCTGCGATTCCATGGCCGCCAGCCTGATGGCTACGGGCCAGGTTGATGCCGTCTGGGTAGGCGCAGACCGCATTGCGGCCAACGGTGACGTGGCTAATAAAATCGGCACTTACAGCTTGGCGGTACTGGCTCATTACCACCGTATTCCGTTTTACGTGGCCGCCCCACACACCACGCACGATCCTCATTGCCCGGACGGCGCGGCCATTCCTATCGAACAGCGCGCGGCAGAGGAAGTGACGGGGGTCAGCGGTAGCTTTGGTTCCTGCCAGTGGGCACCGCTCAATGCGCCAACCTACAACCCGGCATTCGATGTCACTCCAGCAGCATTAATCAGCGGCTGGGTGTTGGATAGCGGCGTCATTACGCCAGAGCAGGTTGCCGACGGCATTTTCCAACGCGCATTGGCATAACTTTTTGCCCTTCAATCTAGCTTTGGATATGCCCCGGCAATCTGGTCGCCGGTGAAATGGGCCACCCAACCTTCCGGATTATCAAATACGCGGATGGCGGTGAAGTTGGGGGCCGAGCCCATATCAAACCAGTGGCGAGTATTGGCTGGCACCGAGATCAGGTCGTTTTTCTCGCACAGGATTTGGAAGATTTTGCCTTCCAGATGCAGGCAAAACAGCCCCGCCCCTTCGACAAAGAAGCGCACCTCATCCTCGCCATGAGTATGCTCGGCCAGGAATTTCTCCCGCAGCACTTCACGCTGGGCGTTGTCCGGACGCATGCTGATCACATCCCAGCTTTGGTAGCCCTTTTCCGCCACCAGCCGGTCGATCTCATGCTGATAGGCGGCAATCACCGCTTCTGGCTGTGGGCTCTCGCCCAACTCGCGATCGGCCTGCCAACGCTCAAAACGTACGCCAATCTGCGCCAACTGCTGCTGGATAGCCTGCGCATCCTGGCTCTGCCATAACGGCTGCTGCGGCTCTTTATCGCTAAAAATGGTCAATCCACTCATTAGACAAACTCCCCTAATTCGATGTGATCAAAACGGTTAACCTGCCGGTGCTGGCTTTGCGGATCGGCGGCATCACGGATCAGTTGGCAGGTATGCCAGCCCGCTAGCCGTGCCGCGTCCAACTCCTGATGGATATCGGACAGGAACAACAGTTCAGTTGGCTCCAGGCCAATAGCCTTAGCGATATTCTGATACGACTGGCTTTCACGCTTGGCCCCTACGTGCGTATCAAAGTAACCACTGAACAGCGGTTGCAGATCTCCCGCATCGCTGTAACCAAACAGCAGCTTTTGCGCTTCAACCGAGCCGGAGGAATAGACGAACAGTTTCAATCCTTGCTGCTGCCAAGCGGCCAGCTGTTCGGCCACCTCGGGGTAGAGATGCCCCTGAAAATCGCCGTTTTGATAGCCGCTGCGCCAGATAATGCCCTGCAAAGCCTTCAACGCGGTCGATTTGCGATCTTCATCCATAAAGCGATAAAGGGTGGTAATAAGCAGCTCATTATCGGCGTCCGGCTGCGCGATCTCTGCACGCAATGCCGCCAGCGGAGCCGCAACTTCGGCGTCGTTGGCATGGCTGCGGATAAACTCCCCCAGCCGCTCACGGGCATAGGGGAACAGCACCTGATGCACAAAACGGATATCGCTGGTGGTGCCTTCAATATCGGTGACGATGGCGCGGATCATTTGGCCTCCAGTAAACGGCGTTGCAGTTCGCACTGGAACAGGAATTCCAGCCCTTCAAGATGGCGGCGCGCTTCCTCCACCTGTTTGCCCCAGCAATACAAGCCGTGGCCGCGCACCAGAAAACCGTACTGCAAGGGCGTTACCTCGGCATATGCGGCCACACGCGCAGCCAGCGCCGGAATATCCTGGTCGTTATCAAAGATAGGGATGCTGACGCTGTCGAGATGGCTCTTCTGCCCGCTGAGGGATTTCTGCATTTCATACCCTTGCAGCACCAGCGCTTCACTTTTCTCCACGCGGGAAAGCACGGTGGCGTTGACCGAATGGGTATGCAGGATGGCACCGACGGTGGGATAGAGGCGGTAGATCAACGTGTGCAGGCCGGTTTCCGCCGAAGGCGTACGGCCGCTGGGTACATGATTGTTTGCCGTTTCCACCAGCAATAAATCCTGTTCGCTCAGGCTGCCCTTGTCTTTGCCGGACTCGGTCACCAGGCAATGTTGGGTATCAAGGCGCAGCGACATATTGCCGCCGGTTGCCGGGCACCAGCCTTTCTCACCGATCCAGTGGCAGGCGGCCAATAGGGCAGATAATTGCGGGTTTACTGTCATTCCGTCTTGTTTCCTGATGGCTACGGACGTCTAAACGTCTTGATTGCTAAACATTAACATCGTGCTATATTATTCGCAACATACGCGCCAGGAGAAATAGCCGGATATGAGTACCGCACCTGTCCCAGCCAGCAAGTTACCCGACCTCGGCACCACCATTTTTACCCAGATGAGCGCTCTGGCGCAGCAGCATCAGGCGATCAACCTGTCGCAGGGCTTCCCGGATTTTGATGGCCCGGAGTATTTAAAACAGCGCCTGAGCTGGCACGTCAGCCAGGGGGCAAACCAATACGCACCGATGACTGGCGCAGCGCCGCTGCGTGAGGCCATTGCGGAAAAAACCGCTCAGCTCTACGGCTGGCAACCCGATGCCAATAGTGAAGTGACCGTCACTGCGGGTGCAACCGAAGCGTTGTTCGCTGCGATCAGCGCCCTGGTTCGCTCCGGCGATGAAGTGATTTGCTTCGACCCAAGCTACGACAGCTATGCCCCGGCGGTACAGCTTTCCGGCGGCGTTCTGAAGCGCATTGCCCTGCAACCACCCGCCTTCAAGGTGGATTGGCAACGGTTTGCCGAACAGCTTTCACCGCGCACGCGGCTGGTCATTCTCAACACTCCGCAGAACCCCTCCGCCACGGCATGGTCGGCAGAGGATATGCAGCAGCTATGGGCCACCATCGCCGATCGGGAAATCTATATCCTGAGCGATGAGGTTTACGAGCATATCTGCTTTGCCAAAGGGGGGCACGCCAGCGTGTTGGCCCATCCGCAACTGCGTCAGCGAGCGATAGCCGTTTCCTCGTTTGGCAAAACCTTCCATATGACCGGCTGGAAAGTGGGTTATTGCGTGGCCCCGGCAGCGTTAAGCGCCGAGGTGCGCAAGGTTCACCAGTATCTGACGTTCTCGGTCAACACCCCAGCCCAGCTGGCCTTGGCCGATATGCTACGCAATGAGCCAGAACACTGGCAGCAGCTACCCGCGTTCTACCGAGCCAAACGCGATCGATTTGTGCAGGCGCTAGCTAACAGCAGGCTGGAAATTCTGCCCTGTGAAGGCACTTACTTCTTACTGGCCGATTACAGCGCCATTTCCGATCTGGATGACGTCACCTTCTGCCATTGGCTGACCGAGCACGCAGGCGTGGCGGCAATCCCGCTGTCCGTTTTCTGTGCCGACCCTTTCCCCCATAAACTGATCCGGCTGTGCTTCGCGAAGCAAGGTGCCACGCTGGATGCCGCTGCGGAGCGCCTATGTCGACTCTAAAAATTACCCTGTTGCAGCAACCGCTGGTCTGGCGCCAAGGTGAGGCCAACCTGCGCCAGTTCGATGCCTTGTTGCCCTCAATTACCGGCCGCGATCTGATTGTACTGCCGGAAATGTTTACTACCGGCTTTGCTATGGATGCCGGGGAAAGCGCGTTACCAGAACAACAGGTGATTGACTGGTTACATACCTGGGCGGTGAAAACCAACGCCTTGGTGGGTGGCAGCGTAGCGTTGAAAACTGCCGAAGGGGCGGTTAACCGTTTCCTACTGGTAGAACCCGGCGGCAAGGTGCATGGCTATGATAAACGCCATCTGTTCCGCATGGCCGGTGAACACCAGCATTATCAGGCTGGGAAACAGCGCACCATTTTCGAATGGCGCGGCTGGCGTATCCTGCCGCAGATCTGTTATGACCTGCGCTTCCCGGTGTGGTCACGCTATCAGCAGGATTACGATCTGGCCCTGTATGTGGCCAACTGGCCAGCTGCGCGCAGCATGCATTGGCAAACGCTGCTGGCGGCACGGGCGATCGAAAACCAGATTTACGTGGCGGGGTGCAACCGCGTGGGCGAGGACGGCAACGGCCTGAATTACAGCGGTGACAGCCTGATTATCAGCCCGCAGGGGGAACGGTTGGCCAGCGCAGAAGCGGGCCAGGCGGCGAGGCTGGATGCCGAGCTTTCGCTGGAAACGCTACAAACCTACCGCGCCGCGTTCCCGGCCTGGCGTGATGCAGATGGCTTCCAGCTGCGCGATTGAGTCGATACCCTTGTATGTTTAAAGGCGCTTTAAATATACAAGGGGTCAGTTATATCCAAGACCCGGCAGTAAGCCTGGATCGCTAGCGCTACGTCGCCTGCTGTGACGGCCTCATCGGGATGATGACTGATACCGCCCTCGCAACGGACAAACAGCATCCCCACCGGCCAACGGGCAGCGATAGCAATGGCATCATGCCCCGCGCCACTAGCCAGCATTAGGCAATTATCTTGCACCTGCATTACCGCGTCATGCCAGCGCTGCTGCCACTGAGAGTCACAAGCGGTGGCCGGTATGCGGTAGAACTCCTCGCTGTCGAAGCCGACTCCGCGACGCGCGCCAATGCTCTGCGCCTGTGCCAGTAATTCGGCCAGTAACGCGTCTAGCAATTCATCTTGCGGGCCACGAACGTCGAGGGATAACCTGACCTGCCCAGGGATCACATTAACAGCCCCCGGTAAGCTTTCGATCTGACCGACCGTGGCGACCACATGAGGATCGTATTCCATGGTGAGCCGCTCAACCGTGACCATCCATTCAGCGGCCGCAGCCAGCGCATCCCGGCGCTGCCCCATCGGCACGGTCCCTGCATGACCAGCATGTCCGGTAAAAGTACAATTGAGGCGGCGGGCACCGTTAATCGCCGTGACCACTCCCAGAGCCAGACCAGCAGCTTCCAGACAAGGCCCCTGTTCAATATGCAGTTCAAGATAGGCGCAGATCGAGTCTTGTGCACGCTCGGCAGAACTCACCGCCGCAGGATCAAGGCCCACGTCACGCATAGCCTCAGCCACGCTGATGCCCTCAGCATCGGTACATGCCAGCCAATCCTCTGCCCACTGCCCGGTGATCCCTTTACTGCCGAGCAAGGTAATGCCAAAACGCGTGCCCTCTTCGTCGGCAAAACCGATCACCTCGATCGCCTGCGGCAAACGCCGATTGCGGCTATGCAACAAGGCGACAATCTCGAGCGCGGTCAAGACCCCCAGCATGCCATCGTAGCGCCCCGCGTTGCGCACCGTATCCAGATGAGAGCCAAGCAGTAGCGCCGGTGCGGCCGGTTGCAATCCTTCATAACGCCCGCAGATATTGCCCACGCCGTCTTGCCAGACCGCCATCCCCAGCTCGCGCATCCAATTCCCTACCAGCCGGTTGGCGCGTAAATGTTCTGGGGAGAGATAAACCCGCGTCAGTTGGCCTGGCGTGCTGCTGATGGCCGCCAGTTCGTCACAGCGAGCCATCACTCTGGCCGCGGCTCGTTCCGCTTCCAGAGGGGTCGGCAGCATTGCCATCAGTTCTGCTCGGCGTCGTAAACGTTCCATGCTGCCTGCATAGCTTCCCCATGCGGGCTAACAAAACCGAGACGGTTGAGTACCGCTTCCAGCGCGGCCAACGTTTGCAGCACGCAGTCTTTGCGCGCGTTATATCCCATGGTGCCAATGCGCCAGATCTTGCCCTGCAACGGGCCAAACGAGGTGCCGATTTCGATGGCGAAGTCATTGAGCATCATCTGGCGTACCTGCTCGCCATGGATGCCCCGCGGGATCACCACGCCCAGCACGTTGTTCATCTTGTTGGCAATATCACCAAAGACCTCCAGCCCCATTCCCTGGATCCCGGCCAACATCGCCGCGCCGTTCAATTTATGGCGGGCAATAGCCTTATCCAGCCCTTCCTCCAGGATCACCCGGGCGCATTCACGCGCGGCAAACAGCATGCTGGTGGCTTCCGTATGGTGGTTCAGGCGCTCCGGCCCCCAGTAATCCATGATCATGCCGAGATCGAAATAGTTGGAGTAGATCATCTCGTCGTCACCGTCTGCGTGATCGACGGTACGGATCCCCTCTTCAACGCACTTACGGCGGCGTACGATCTCTTCAAACTGCGGGCTAAGGGTGATTGGAGAACTGCCGGAAGGACCACCGAGGCATTTTTGCAGCCCTGCGGATACCGCATCCAAACCCCAAGCATCGGTTTCCAACTCGTTACCCGCGAACGAGGCGGTAGCATCGGTATAGAACAGGACGCCGTGACGGCGGCAGATGTCCCCTAATTCCGCCAGCGGTTGCAGCATGGTGGTGGAGGTATCTCCTTGCACCGTCAGCAATAGGCGTGGCCGTACTTTCTTGATCGCATCCTCGATCCGATCGGCACTGAATACCTCCCCCCAAGGTGCTTCGATGGTGTGCACTTCGGCACGGCAGCGGCGGGCGATTTCACACAACAGATGGCCAAAACGGCCAAATACCGGCACCAGCACTTTATCGCCAGGCCGAATGGCAGAGACCAGCATTGCCTCGATACCAGCACGAGAAGTCCCGTCTATCAGCATTGTCCAGCGGTTCTGCGTGCGGAACAGGGCGCGATACAGCTCCATCACCTGATTCATATAGCCGGTCATGGCCGGATCGTATTGGCCAATCAACTGGCTGGACATGGCACGCAGCACGCGCGGATCGGCATTGATCGGCCCAGGGCCCATCAGTAGGCGGTGCGGAGGATTGATTTGATCGAATTGGTTGATAGCTAGCATGTTCATTCCTTGTCAACTTAATAACTTAGCCTGGAGATTGCTACGTCAGCGACCGGCCGGTTTTTTGTTATTGCTAGATTATCGCCAAGCGAGAAAGGATGAAACAAAAGATTCTTAAATTATTTATCTGCAACTAATGAATCACAACGGACGCAGCATGCAGCTGCTAAAAAATCATGTAGGGGCGCCGTATACTGCGCCCGCTCAGATAACCCATGCTTCAGCGCTGCTCCAACTCCTCCAGATCGCTGAACAGATTGGCGACCTGATGAATACGCTGCCGCCCTTGCGACAACCTGTCATGCAGCAACGCATTGCTCAGCAGGCTCGCCAGGCTCATGGCGCTGGAGTAGCTGTCAAACGCCGAGACGCTATCGAGCGGCGTCATCAAATGCCAGCTAGCCAACGGGATCAGCGCCTGGGCCTGCGGTTCGCAGATCAATAACGTTGGCACCTGCTTGATCCGCAACTGTTGCAATATCTCTCGCACCAGACGTGGACGGCGGCGAAATGCCACTACCACCACCATGTCCTGTGGCCCCAGATCCACCAGATCTTCGGCCAAGGTTTGGCCCGGCTGCGGTATTAACAAAACCTGCTCACGTACCTGCATCAGTTGCTGGCGCAAATGCATCGCGACGGGATAGCTGTTGCGCATCCCCAACAGCAGCAGCCGCCGGGATTGCCCCATGGCCGCGATCACCGCGCCAAACTGTGCCGCATCAATTTGTTGCACCCAGTGGGTCAGATTGGCCATTTCCTGCTGGTAATGGCGAGCCAGCAAGGTATTGCCCTGTACCGCGTCACGGCTGTCGGTCAGTGGCATACCGCTTTGGCGTAGGGTGCGCAACTCGTCACGCATTGCGCGATAGCTGGCATAGCCCAGGCGTTTGAACAAACGGCTGACCGTGGCCTTGGACACCCCACTCAGGCGCGCCAACTCGGTGCTGTTATAGCTAATCAGGTCGTCAAAGTGATCGAAGATAAAGTCGGCCACCCGCTGCTCTTGAGGGGCCAATTGCGGGTATTCGCTGCGCAGGCGCTCATCAATCTGTTTCATCGCTACTCCCGCTGTAACTTTTGTTTCAGCGGAACATAACACAGCAGCCAAAGCGGCTGCCAGCGTTGAAATTTGAACGACCATGCATGCTCAAAAACTAGACAACAAGTGTTTGAGCGATTTATTGTAGGGAATGAATTTGCCTCTCACGACTTAGGACGACTTATGGCGATGATAACCCCGATCAAAGTTGATGATGACCCCAGACAACGCTTGCATTTGGATCTGTTACAAGCATGGGAAACCTACCAAACCGAAGGTAACTTTCTGACAATGGAAGAAGCTGATTACTGGCTGGCTAAATTGGAGAATGGTGAGGACACAGAGATCCCGCTTTGATGGCATAGGCTATAAGATAACGGTGTTTAAACCGCGACACATTAAGCCTGAAGCAGGTGGGAGTCATGCAGGTTAACCGACCGTTGAGCGCATGGATGCGCGATTCGAGCCCCCAGGGACGGGTTTACGGCGTGTCGGTGATCTGCATGACTCCCTCCTGCAGCACAATTAGAAACAGCTAGTTAGCCGTTATAAGCACGATTAACTACTGTCCCGACCTTTACTAGCGCTAGCTTGTGCTACTATCCCAATTAGTGCTCATTTAACCAGACATTAACACGCCGGACTTCCGGCATTGAGCGCCGTGTATCTATTTTAAAGGGATAGCTATCATGTGGGGCGTACTTTCGGCTTCGTTGTTTTTTTTGCCATTTAATCGGCTGATTGCCTCGGTAGTATTGGCTGCGGCCGCCGCAATGGGGATTTACCATCATATCCTGACGCCCGTCGGGCTGGGTTATCTGGCTGTTATCGCCATTGCCATCTGGCTTCATCAGCATTATCGCCAACAGCGCAGCATCACGCTCGCGCTGGAAGTGTTTTTAGTCGCCTGCTCAATTGCGCTGTTTTATCACCTGATACCGGGCTTCAATAACCAATTGATGGTCGATCAGGACAAAGTGGGCCCGATGAGCTCGCTGTATTCCATGTATTACAACTTCGATAAGGCACTGGTGCCCTTTCTGCTGGTAGCCTGCCTGCCAACGCTGTTTAACGCGGGTAAACCCGACAAACAAGTAGGCCTCAGCGCCTGGCTGATCCTGGTGCTCTGCGTACCTGCTGTGTTGCTGTTGGCGGTGGCGCTCGGTGGGCTGAAAGTTGAGTTGCACCTGCCCTCCTGGATCCTGGCTTTCATTATGGCCAACCTGTTTTTTGTTTCGATGGCAGAAGAAGCGCTGTTCCGTGGCTATTTGCAGCAGCGTTTGCGCCAGTGGCTGGGTGCCTATCCGGCACTGATTATCACCGCCCTGCTGTTTGGTGCCGCTCACTTTGCTGGCGGCACGTTGATGATGGCATTTGCCACGCTGGCGGGGGTGATTTATGGCCTGGCCTGGATGTGGAGCGGCCGCCTGTGGGTGCCCATTCTCTTCCACTTTGGGCTAAATCTGGTCCATTTGCTGTTCTTTACCTACCCGACTTACCAATATTAGTCCCCTACAGGCTGGCAGATTTCACTGCCAGCCTGCATCGTGTAATCGCTACCACTTAACCAACCCCGCTGCCTTACCTACCTCAACCGGATTAAAGCCTCAATCGATGTAAGCGATTCCATTTTTCGCGCTAGATCACCTTTTTCTCACCGCGACCGTGCTATCTTCTAGCCATTATTTTCCAAAATGCACTCGGCTAAAGTCGGTCACACAGCAGGTGAAAGCGATTACAACTAGCCCCGTCGCGAGATAAAGGAAGCGCAATGCCTGATTTCAATCCTATCGATCATCCACATCGCCGTTTTAATCCCCTTACCGGGCAATGGGTGCTGGTATCTCCGCACCGGGCCAAACGCCCGTGGCAGGGCCAGCAGGAATCACCCGCTCAGGAAACACTGCCAGCCCACGATCCCGACTGCTTCCTTTGCCCCGGCAACACGCGCGTGACCGGTGATAAAAACCCCGACTATCCGGGCACCTACGTGTTCACCAATGATTTTGCCGCACTGATGCAAGATACCCCGCAGGCACCGGAAAGTGACGATCCACTGATGCGTTGCCAAAGCGCCCATGGCACCAGCCGGGTGATCTGCTTCTCCCCCGATCACAGTAAAACGCTACCGCAGCTGACGCTACCCGCGCTGGAGCAGGTGATCGCCACCTGGCAGGAACAGACCGCCGATCTGGGGCGCAGCTACCCCTGGGTGCAGGTGTTTGAAAATAAAGGGGCCGCGATGGGCTGTTCCAATCCTCATCCACACGGTCAGGTATGGGCCAACAGCTTCCTACCGAATGAAGCCGAACGAGAAGATCGCCTGCAACAGGAGTATTTCAGCCAGCATCAATCCCCCATGCTGGTGGACTATGCTCAGCGCGAGCAGGCCGACGGTAGCCGTACGGTGGTGGAAACCGAGCACTGGTTGGCGGTTGTCCCTTACTGGGCAGCCTGGCCATTTGAAACGCTGTTGCTGCCAAAAGCGCCGGTACAGCGTCTGACCGACCTTAGTGCAGCACAAAGCCGCGATCTGGCCATCGCGCTGAAGAAACTCACCAGCCGCTATGACAACCTGTTCCAATGCTCTTTCCCTTATTCCATGGGCTGGCACGGCGCGCCCTTCAACCAGGCCGATAACCGCCACTGGCAACTGCATGCCCACTTCTACCCGCCGTTACTACGCAGCGCCACGGTGCGCAAATTTATGGTGGGCTATGAAATGCTGGCGGAAACCCAACGCGACCTGACCGCAGAACAAGCCGCTGAACGCCTGCGTGCGGTCAGTGATATCCATTACCGCGAAGCCGGAGTGAAATAATGAGTCTAAAACAACTTACCCAAGCCCTGTTTACCGAACACTTTGGCTACGCACCCACCCTGACGATCCAGGCTCCGGGCCGAGTCAATCTGATCGGTGAACACACCGATTACAACGACGGCTTCGTCCTGCCCTGCGCCATTGATTATCAAACCGTGATCAGCGGAGCTCCACGTAACGATCGCCAGATCCGCGTATTGGCCGCCGATTACGAGAACCAGCAGGATCAATTTTCGCTGGATGAGCCGATCGTCAGCCACGCCAATCTGCGCTGGGCCGATTATGTACGCGGCGTGGTGAAACACCTGCAGACCCGCGATGCCAGTTTTGGCGGTGCCGATCTGGTGATCAGCGGCAACGTCCCGCAGGGCGCCGGGCTTAGCTCTTCCGCCTCACTGGAAGTTGCCGTCGGGCAGGTGTTGCAGGCGCTCTATCAATTGCCGTTGGACGGCGTAGCGCTGGCGCTCAATGGCCAGGAAGCAGAAAACCAGTTTGTCGGCTGCAACTGCGGCATTATGGATCAGCTGATTTCTGCGTTGGGCAAGAAAGACCACGCCCTGCTGATCGACTGCCGCTCTTTGGAAACTCGGGCGGTGCCAATGCCAGCCGATGTCGCGGTGGTGATCATCAACTCCAACGTCAAACGCGGCCTGGTTGACAGCGAATACAACACCCGCCGGCAACAGTGCGAAGCGGCAGCTCGCTTCTTCGGCGTCAAGGCGCTGCGCGACGTCAGCCCGGATCTGTTTTTCCCGATCATGCATGAACTGGATCCGATCGTGGCCAAACGGGCGCGCCATGTGATCACCGAAAACGATCGCACCTTGGCCGCTGCCGATGCCTTGGCCGCTGGCAACCTGAAGCTGATGGGCAAACTGATGGCCGAATCGCACGCGTCGATGCGTGATGACTTTGCCATCACCGTGCCCCCTATCGATACGCTGGTCGAGATTGTTAAGGAGGTCATTGGCGATCGTGGCGGTGTGCGCATGACCGGAGGGGGCTTTGGGGGTTGCATCGTGGCCCTGATGCCGCAGGATCTGGTAGAGTCGGTACGTACGGCGGTAGCTCGCGAATATCCATTGCGAACCAACGGCCTGCAAGAAACCTTCTACGTCTGCAAAGCTTCACAAGGATCCGGCCTATGCTGAGCGATAATTCCGCCGTTGCCCCAGACGGCCAGCCCTTTATTCTCACCACCCTGCGAAATGCCGCGGGAATGACGGTCACGTTTATGGATTGGGGCGCAACCTGGCTTTCCGCCGTGCTGCCCTTAAAATCAGGGGAACAACGTGAGTTGCTGCTGGGATGCCAAACCCCGCAGGACTACCTGCATCAGGGAGCTTATCTCGGGGCCACGGTCGGGCGCTATGCCAACCGTATTGCACATGCCAGCCTGAGCATCGATGGCAAGCCACACCCGCTGATCGCCAATCAAGGGGAGCATCAGTTGCACGGCGGGCCAAACGGCTTCCACGCTCGCCGCTGGCAGATTGTGAAGCAGGATGAGCAGCAGGTGATTTATCAGCTCCATTCACCAGACGGCGACCAGGGCTTCCCTGGCAACCTCGACGTAACGCTGACTTATCGACTCACCGCCGATCACCGGCTGGAGATTGAGTATCAGGCACAGACCGATCGCGCCTGCCCGGTCAATCTGACCAACCATGCCTATTTCAATCTGGATGGCGCAGGCCACGACGCCCGACAACAGCGCTTGCAGCTGTTCGCCGACCGTTATCTGCCCGTAGACGGCGATGGCATCCCCAGTGCCGATCTGACGGCGGTTGCAGGCACCGGGATGGATTTCCGCCAGCCGAAGACCCTGCAGCAAGATTTATTGCGCGACCGCGATCAGCAACGGGTAAAGGGTTACGACCATGCTTACCTGTTGCACGATACCTGCCACGGGTTGGCAAGCCCGGCGGCTCACCTGTGGTCTGCCGACGGCAAGGTCGCGATGACAGTGTTCACTACCGCGCCAGCGCTCCAGCTATACAGCGGCAATTATCTGGGTGGCACACCTGCGCGTGACGGCGGTAGCTACCAAAATTACGCCGGGGTGGCGCTAGAAAGCGAGTTCCTGCCGGACAGCCCGAACCACCCCGAATGGCCACAGCCGGATTGTTGGCTACAACCTGGCCAGCGTTATCAGAGCGCAACGCACTATCAGCTTATTCCTATCTGAGCCGCCACGCCCCTTGTCATGCGGTAAGGGGCGTGATTGTTATAATTGCTTACATTGCGCCCCCAGGCCGTTACCTTTCCTTATTGCCATCCCCGCACTAGAATCAGGCTACCGTGGTATGCACAAGTCCGTGAGTGATATCACAATTTTCGGCCCGTTGGCCGTTCAATAGCTGAAGGAACACCTAATGCGTCTGATCACTGCACTTCCATTACTGGCAGGTTTACTGCTGAGCACCAACCTGATGGCTGCCGACACCGCAGCAAAAACGCCTTCTCCGGCGCAGGCTGCCCAGCAAAAACGCATGACCGATTGTAATCAACAGGCTACCACCCAATCGCTGAAAGGTTCTGACCGCACCACCTTCATGAGCACCTGCCTGAAGGCCGAAGGCCACCATACCGAGAAGGCCCTGACGCCGCAGCAGCAGAAGATGAAAGACTGTAATGCCGACGCCGCTAAAAAGAGCCTGAAAGGTGACGAGCGCAAAACCTTCATGAGTAGCTGCCTGAAAAAAACCGCCTGATCGCATTAACGCTGTGGCGCGAGTGAATAGCTCTCATTCGCGCCCTTCGACCAGCCTGAACGATTCAGCTTTTTCCTTTGCGCCCCTCTTACCCTGCGGCCAAAAATTGGCTATGGTTAACACTATGCCCAGTGGCAGTAAGGGTTAGACAATGTCGCATGTCGTACGAAACCCTCGCCTTTTAGTGGATATATTCACGGGTATATCGATTGCCGAGTAAGTAGCAGCGGAATATAATGATATTCGTTATCATTAAACCTTCAGATTATTAAGGAGTTAAGCTATGGCTGTAACTAAGCTGGTTCTGGTGCGCCACGGCGAAAGCCAGTGGAACAACGAAAACCGCTTCACCGGTTGGTATGATGTCGATCTGTCCGACAAAGGCCGTACCGAAGCAAAAGCAGCGGGCAAGCTGTTGAAAGACGAAGGCTTCTCTTTCGATTTCGCTTACACCTCCGTACTGAAGCGTGCTATCCACACTCTGTGGAACATTCTGGACGAGTTGGACCAGGCCTGGCTGCCTACCGAAAAGTCCTGGAAGCTGAACGAACGCCATTACGGCGCGCTACAGGGTCTGAACAAGGCTGAAACCGCAGAAAAATACGGTGACGAGCAGGTCAAGCAATGGCGCCGCGGCTTCGCAGTCACTCCACCAGAGCTGACCAAAGAAGATGAGCGCTACCCGGGCCACGATCCGCGTTATTCGGCGCTGAGCGACAAAGAGTTGCCGCTGACCGAAAGCCTGGCGCTGACCATCGATCGCGTTATCCCTTACTGGGACGAAGAGATCCTGCCACGCATCAAGAGCGGCGAGCGCGTGATCGTCGCGGCTCACGGTAACTCCCTGCGTGCGCTAGTGAAATATCTGGATAACCTGAGCGAAGACGAAATCCTCGAGCTGAACATCCCAACCGGCGTGCCGTTGGTGTATGAGTTCGATGAGAACTTCAAGCCAATCAAACGTTACTACCTGGGTAATGCCGATGAGATTGCAGCCAAAGCTGCGGCCGTCGCCAACCAGGGTAAAGCGAAGTAATTTTTCGCCCCTAAAAAGCAACAAGCCCCCGGTGTTGAGCCGGGGGCTTTTTTATTGCTCTTTGATCCTGGCCGCTTCGATAGCCTGCAAACGCGCCTGCATCTCTGGATGGGTACTTAACCACTCCGGCACCTCTAGTGCCACGGTTGACGTACTTGCCGCCTGTTGCAATGCGCGGTAAAGATCTTCCATCGCCAATAACGAACGCCCCTGGCGTTGCATTTCTGCGATTGCCCAGTCGTCTGCCTCACGCTCCACGCTGCGGGAGAACTGCATTTCATGCATAAATGAGGCTGATTGCAGCAAGGTATCACCAATGCCACTGACATCGCCGGTCATCCACATAAACGTCAGTGCCACCAGGGATGAACGCACTACCATGCGCATGGGATGACGGTACGCATGATGCCCCATTTCATGGAGCATCACCGCAGCCAGACCGTCGTCATTGGTCGCTAACTTGGCCAGATCGTCGGTGATCACCAAAGTCCCGTCAGGTAACATGAACGCATTGGCAACCTCTGGCACCGCCAGCAATTTCAACTTGAGCGGAGTGCGCTCGTGCCGCATCTGCTCCGGCATCACCTGCAGGAATAGCTTCTGTATCGCCTGCTGTTTCTCGGTGGGCAATTGCGACGGCTTGAAGCCACTGGTTTGCAGGAAATCGAGCGTATGTTTACCCAGCTTCTGTTCGGCCGCGGTAGGAATGCGCATGGCGATTTCACTGCTCGCCCAAGGGAGAACCAGGAAAACATAAACCAGGGTCAACAGAACGGTTAGCAACAACGTCAGCAACACGCCACGCTTATAACGCTCTAAGCGGTGCACCAACCCCGGTGAACGGCGTTGATAAAACCACTGGCGGAATGACGCATCGTCGGCGGGCACAAACCGGCCACCGTCTGGGAAGGTCAGGGTCAGCGGAATGCGACCCAATGACTCGGAAACGGTAATTTGCGCTAAAGAAAAATAGCGATGTTCGCCATCATATTGCAGCGTTACCCCATCGCCCATATCGTTTAACAGCAGCCGATGCTCGCTATAT
>ENA-OFCE01000047-OFCE01000047.1-metagenomes-genome-assembly--contig:-NODE-47-length-95434-cov-5.084337_pt1 | contig 95434 bp, 91 predicted proteins | sample MGYA00153388_OFCE01 | MGnify analysis MGYA00153388
CGGGAAGCCCCAAATTGTATTTAAAATACATAATATCAATTATTTAAAAAAATAATTCTAAATAATTAAAAACAAATCAAACCGCACAACGGGTTAAAGGTAAAAATTCCTTTAAGTTTTTATTACAATACCGGACTAGCCAACAAACGCTCAATTTGTTTGGTAATTTTACTACTAGTTGGTTTGGTAAAAGGGTAGAAAAAATCAACCACCTGTCCGTTTTTATTAATCAGAAATTTATGAAAATTCCATCTTGGAGTACTTGAAAATTTACCGTTTAATTTTTTTGTTGATAAAAATTTAAATAAATCATGAGCGTAATTGCCTCTCACTCTTACTTTATCAAATATGGGAAACTTAACTCCGAAATTTACAAAACAAAACTTCATGAGATCAGATTTCTCCAACGGTTCTTGGCTTCCAAAATCATTGGATGGAAAACCTAAAACTACAAAACCTTGGCTTTTGTACTTTTCGTAAATCTCCTCTAATTCTTTCAATTGTGGCGTAAAACCGCATTCAGATGCAGTATTCACGATCATTATTACTTTATCTTTATAATCAGTTAATGGCACAGAAACTCCAGCAATAGTTGGAACTTCGATATTGTAGATGTTTGGGAGCATGTTAGTTTTGAGATTGTATAATTGATTCTATGTCGCGGTCGGTTTGTAAATCATAAGGAGTTTTAAGATTTGAACCAAATACTCTGGCTAATGACTGCCATAAAAAAGCAGAAAAATTTCCGTTATAATCTTTTAATAATTCATATCCGGTATTTCCTGTTTCACGATCTAGTAACTTTATTAATATTTTACCTTGCGTGATCGTAAGATTCTTTAAGTCGTTTTCAAATCGGTCTTTAATTTCTTTTTCGGTTCTTTTTATTAATTCCCTTTTTACTTTATTATCAGTTGTTAATGATAATTCATATTCTAATTGCCTGAATTTTTCGCCAGCAATTCTTGCATAAGGCAAAACCTTTAATACATCTCTTCTAAGTTTTGTATATTTTATTTCGTCCTTTTTACTTTTAAATACTCGGGTATCGGTAATAGTAACAGTTGATAAGAATCGAAAAGGCATGGTATCTGTACCATTAATATATACCGCAACCCGAATAGAATCTGAAGTTAATTGTTTGGCTTGCAGAAACATGGTTTGTAAAAACAGAATACAGAAAATAACTGTTTTCATTGGTGAACATTTATAAGTAAATAAACTGCTTATTGTTTGCAAAAGTATAGATTCGGATTAATATTTTAAGTTAATGCAAATGCAATTCCAATTCCTGAAATTGTTATGTTTTGATCGCATATTTTATCATATTGTAAAAAATTATTGAGCACAATACATGGAGGAAGTTTTAATAAATCTCGACGAAGAAAAAAAGGAAATTTTAAAAAGATATCGGGCGTTGTTGCGTGCATGCAAACCATCAATGCAAAAAGGGGATAAAAGACAAATCAGGCTTGCATTTGATATGGCTTTGGAAGGTCATAAAGATATGCGTAGAAAATCTGGTGAGCCTTATATTTTTCATCCGATTGCTGTTGCGCAAATTGCAGCAGAAGAAATTGGTTTGGGAACAACTTCTATTGTTTGCGCCCTATTGCATGATGTGGTAGAAGATACTACCCTAACTTTAGAAGATGTTGAACGAGAATTTGGTAAAAAAACAGCCACAATTATCGATGGATTAACTAAAATTTCTGGCGTTTTTGATAGTACTAGTTCCATTCAAGCAGAAAATTTTAGAAAAATGCTTTTAACCTTGGCAGATGATGTAAGGGTGATTTTAATAAAACTCGCTGATCGATTGCACAATATGCGAACGATGGATTTCATGCCTCGTGATAAACAATTAAAAATTTCATCAGAAACAGTTTATTTATATGCACCGCTTGCTCATAGGCTTGGATTATATAGTATTAAATCTGAGTTGGAAGATCTGGCGATGAAGTACACCGAAACAGCAACCTATAAATTTATTGCCCAAAAATTAAAAGATACCAAAGCCGAACGAAATAAATTTATTAAGGAATTTATAAGTCCATTAGAAATAGAATTAGAAAAACAAGGCTTGAAATTTCAGGTTTTAGGCCGACCTAAATCAATTAATTCTATTTGGAATAAAATGAAAAAACAAGGAATTCCGTTTGAGGAGGTATATGATTTATTTGCCATTAGAATTATATTAGATAGCGTTTTTGAGAATGAAAAATCGGATTGTTGGAAAGCTTATTCAGTAGTAACCAATACATACCACCCAAATCCAGATCGATTACGAGATTGGGTAAGCAGCCCGAAAGGAAACGGGTACGAATCATTGCATACTACAGTAATGGGAACTGGAGGAAATTGGGTTGAAGTGCAAATTCGTTCGGCGCGGATGAATGAAATTGCTGAAAAAGGATTTGCTGCCCATTGGAAATATAAAGAATCTACTGTAGATAATGGTTTAGATAAATGGATTCAAGAAGTACGAGAAATGTTGAGTAATCCAGAAGCAAACGCTTTAGATTTTATCGACGATTTTAAAATGAATCTTTTTTCGGATGAGATTTTCATTTTCACCCCGAAAGGAAATCTAGTGAAACTACCAACTGGAGCCACAGCATTGGATTTTGCTTTCGAAATTCATTCGGATGTAGGCAGTAAATGTATTGGAGCAAAAGTGAATCACAAATTAGTGCCTTTAAGTTACAAGTTGCAAACTGGAGATCAGGTTGAAGTAATTACATCAAGCAAGCAAAATCCAAAAGAAGATTGGTTGAATTATGTGATTACAGGAAAAGCAAAATCAAAAATAAAAAGCTCTTTAAAAGATGTAAGAAAAAAAGTTTCGGATGAAGGAAAAGACTTGCTGGAACGAAAAATGAGATCGTTGAAAATTCCATTTAATTCAGGAAACATTCAAAAATTAAGCTATTATTTTAAAATCCCAACTACATTGGACCTATTTTATCAAGTAGCAACAGGCGTAATCGATAATAAAGAATTAAAAGAATATGTAGCAGCCGAAAAATCAATTGAAACAAAAACGCCGGAAAAAATTGATTCGGTGAATGTGGAAAATTTAATTAAAAAAGTAAAAAACACAGATTCAGGAGTGTTGGTAATTGGGGAAGATCAACAAAAACTAGATTACCGAATTGCAACATGCTGCAATCCAATTCCAGGTGATGATGTTTTTGGATTTATTTCAGTAAGTGAAGGAATAAAAATACATCGCACCAATTGCCCAAATGCAGCTAAATTGATGTCTAGTTTTGGTTATCGGATCATTAAAGCTAAATGGACTAATCAAAAAGAAATAGCATTTTTGACAGGAATTAAAATTACTGGAATTGATGACGTGGGAGTAATAAACAATATAACCAAAGTTATTTCAAACGATTTGAAAATAAATATGCGTTCGATAACTGTTGATAGTGACGATGGAGTATTTGATGGTTCTATTATGGTTTATGTAAATGATACCGACCATCTCGACAATTTGATTAAAAAACTAAAATCGGTAAGCGGAATCTTATCTGCAACTCGATTTGATATTGGTTAATTTCTTTATTTCTACTTTTTTTAAATGATTTCTTTTTTTATCAAACCTAAACGGGTTATTTTAATAATTTTACACCTTAATTGCTACCAATGCCGACTCCGGATACCATAAATGTTGTTAAAAAGATATTTGAAGCATATCTTGAAAATAAAAATCTAAGAAAAACACCTGAACGCTTCGCAATTTTAGAAGAAATATATAGCCGATCAGATCATTTTGATGTTGAATCTCTCTATATCTACATGAAAAATAGAAAGTATAGAGTTAGCAGGGCCACAGTTTACAATACATTGGAAATTTTGGTTAACTGCGATTTAGTTACCAAACATCAGTTTGGAAAAAATATGGCTCAATTCGAGAAATCGTATGGTTACAAACAACATGATCATATTATTTGCATGGATTGTGGCAAAGTGGTAGAATTTTGCGATCCAAGAATCCAACAAATTCAGTCAATGATGGGCGAAATTTTGAAGTTTGAAATAAAACATCACTCACTCAATTTGTTTGGAAACTGTACTATACTAAAAGATAAAGGTACCTGTGAAAGAAAAGAACGAAATACTACAGTTATTGCTTAAAATTAATATTAATAAAAATAAATTATTTATAAATGAAAGTTGATGTATTACTAGGATTGCAATGGGGCGATGAAGGAAAAGGTAAAATAGTAGATGTTTTATGTCCTAAATACGATGTAATAGCACGTTTTCAAGGTGGGCCAAATGCTGGGCATACATTAGAATTTGATGGGAAAAAATATGTACTGAACACAATTCCATCAGGTATTTTTAATCCATCAACCATTAATTTAATTGGTAATGGAGTTGTAATAGATCCAGCCATCTTAAAACGAGAAATTGAAAATTTAAATAAAGCTGGTGTTGATCCAATTGCATCCGAAAAATTATTAATTGCTCGTCGTGCACATTTAATTTTACCTACTCATCGCTTGCTTGATGCTGCATCAGAAGCTAAAATGGGTTTGCAAAAAATAGGATCTACTTTAAAAGGAATTGGTCCAACATACGCAGATAAGATTGGCAGAAATGGTCTTAGAGTTGGCGATATTATGTCACCAGATTTTATGCACCGATATAAAAAACATCGTGATGCTCATTTACGATTACTGGATGAACAACGGTATGAGTATAATTTACAAGAATTAGAACCTCAGTTTTTGGAAGGAATAGAACTGTTGAAGACCATTAAACAAGTAGATGGAGATCATTTTCTAAACAAATGTTTAATTGAAGGCAAAAAAATATTAGCCGAAGGAGCACAAGGAACCATGCTAGATGTAGATTTTGGTTCTTATCCGTACGTTACATCTTCAAACACAACCGCAGCCGGTGCTTGCACTGGATTAGGAATTGCACCAGATAAAATTGGTGAGGTGATAGGGATTTTCAAAGCATATTGTACCCGAGTTGGTGGCGGCCCCTTCCCAACCGAACTGGATAATGAAACCGGAGAACTTTTGCGTAAAATTGGAAATGAATTTGGTGCTACAACGGGCAGACCTCGAAGATGCGGATGGATTGATTTACCCGCATTAAAATATGCAATAATGTTGAACGGGGTGAGCAAAACAGTGATGACAAAAGCAGATGTATTAAGTGGTTTTGATACCATTGAGGTTTGTACTCACTATATTTGCGATGGGGAAAAAATAGATTTTATGCCGTATGATATTGTTAACTCGAACATCACTCCGGTAACCATAAAAATGGAAGGATGGAATGAAAACTTGTCAGCAACTGTACACCCTGAACAATTACCAAAATCTTTACGTAGTTATATTTCATACTTGGAAAAAGAATTAGGAGTTCCAATAAATTATTTATCTGTTGGGCCAGATAGGAAACAAACATTAACACTTAAATTATAATTATTTTCAGTGAAAATACCTTTCACAACTGAACTTAATTTAAAATTACATGATTTGACACGCAGGTACAATAAAGCTTGTGTATTGAATAGTAACGGCTATAAATCTAAGTATTCGAAATTTGAATTCGTTTTTGCCTATTCGAATAATGAAAAATTTAATAATTTAATTTCGTTTTCCGAATTTTCAGAATTAGTAGAAAAATCTAACAAATGGGTAATTACAGCATTGAGTTATGATTTAAAAAATGAATTTGAAAATTTAACATCAAAAAATTCTGATTCTATCAAATTTCCCTTGATTGATGCTTTTTGCCCAGACCTACTTATTATTGTAAATGAAGGATTTGCAGAAATACTTTATCCTGAAAAAGAAACTGAAAGGATGAAGATTTTTAATCAATTACAAATTCAGACTATTAGTGATTCCGAAATCAACCCGACTCCAACTATTAATTTAAAACCTTTATTAACAAAAGATAAATATTTAAAAAAAATTGAACAAATTAAGAAGCACATACAAGCAGGCGATATTTATGAAATGAATTTCTGCATGGAATTTTTGGCAACTAATTATTCTATCGACCCATATCGCTTGTACCAACATTTGAATAAAATTGCTCCAGCTCCATTTTCTTGTTTTTATAAATCTAACGAACATTTTGTACTTTCTACAAGCCCCGAAAGGTATTTGCAAAAATCAGGGAATAAAATAATTTCTCAACCCATCAAAGGTACTATTGAACGTGTTTTAGATAAATCAGAAGATAAATTACAACAAAACAGACTGGCAACTGATCCAAAAGAAAGAAGTGAAAATGTAATGATCGTGGATATGGTGAGAAACGATCTTTCCAGAACTGCGACTAAAGGGAGTGTGCAGGTAGAAGAACTTTTTGGTATTTATCAATTTAAACATGTACATCAAATGATTTCTACTATTACATCTAATTTAAAATCTGAATTTACCTTATCTGATGTAATAAAAACAAGTTTCCCAATGGGCTCAATGACTGGTGCTCCAAAAATAAAAGCCATGGAATTGATTGAAAAGTATGAGGCTAGCAAACGAGGAATTTATTCCGGTACAATCGGATACATAGATGAAAAGCAAAATGCTGATTTTAATGTCATTATTCGTTCTATTATATACAACTCAGAAAATAAAAAATTATCTTTTCAGGTTGGTAGTGCCATTACAATAGCTTCAGACCCTGAAAAAGAATATGAAGAATGTATGTTAAAAGCAAAAGGCATGTTAATGGCGTTGGAAGAAAAGTAGAGTGAAAATATAATTGCACAATTAACAAAAAAGTTAGATATTTACTATAGTAAAAATAGTTACTTATATCTTTTATTATACTTTACTATAAGTTATTTCATGGTTATAGAAATTAATAAACTTTCAGACGATATCAAATGATTATTAGACATTTTTTTTATTTGGTTTAATTTTATTATTAATATTTTCTTGCAAGAAGGAATTACCAGAAAAGTTAAATACAAATATTGTAGATCCAGAATATAAATTGGAAGGTGCTGTTATTAATGTTTTAAATACAGAGTTATTTTATGAAAAAAGCACTAACAATGAAATAAGTTCAATTCATATTATACAGACAATTAAAGCCGATGAACGTTTTTTTGAAAATGGAAATCTTGGTAAACCAATTAAAAATTTAACCATAGAAGTTTGGATCAATGATGTAAAGTTCAATTATGTAGTTAGAAATGGAAATCAAGTTGTTTATTTTGGAAGACCACAAATTAAAGGAACTACTGTAAACATGAAGATAAAACTGATATCAGCATCATCTCAAAACGTACTTCAAACTACTGAAAGCTTCGTATATATTCCATAATTTTAAATTGTTTTACTCTTGCGAAGTCAGGAAAATATTAGTTTCGAACAGTGATTCCTTAATTTTTATTTTATACATAACTCAAAGAATATTGATGTAATAATTAAAAAAAAATTAACCAATTAACAAAATCACTTCCCAAACACCATTTCCCCTCCTATCCAAGTAGAAACTACTTTTGTATCTCGAATTTGATTCAGAGGTATTTTCATAATATCTTTTTCAAGAATTACAAAATCTGCCATTTTACCTTTTTCAATGCTGCCTTTTTCCTGATCTTCAAAATTAGAATAGGCAGCCCAAATGGTCATAGCTTTTAATGCTTCAATTCTGCTGAGTTTGTTTTCAGGTTGAAAACCTTTCACAGGTTTCATAAATTGATTGGTACGAGCAATAGCTGAAAAAAATCCATAAAGTGGATTAATATTTTCAATTGGGAAATCACTTCCAGCAGCTATCAAACCTCGTTTATCTAAAAGATCTTTATAGGCATAAGCAGTTTTAATTCGGTCTGTGCCTAATCGTTCATCTGCCCATTCCATATCTGAAGTAGCATGGGTTGGTTGCACAGATGGGATAATAGAAAACGTTTCGAACTTATTAATGTCCATTTTATTTACCACTTGAGCATGTTCTATTCTCCAGCGCAAATCATTTTTACCTTTTAAATAAACTCCGTAGATGTTTGTTAATAAACGAACTGCAGAATCTCCAATGCAATGAGTATTCATTTGAAATCCTTTTTCATAAACTGATTTGGCAACTTCATTAAAATAAGAAACGTCGTGTAATAAAAATCCTGACTCGCTTTTATCTGAATAAGGTTTTAATAAACATGCTCCTCGAGAACCCAAAGCACCATCCCCATAAACTTTTACTGAACGTACATTCAATTTTTGAGTTTTGTAAATTCCTCTTTCCAATATCTTTTTCAAACTTTTTGGCTCAGAATCTGCCATGGCATAAACTCGTATTTTTAATTCATTTGCTTTTTGTAATGAATCAATTAATTGAATAATATCCCACGTTAATCCAGCATCGTCAACTGTAGTAAGTCCAACTTCAAAAACATTTTTCTGGGCTAACAAAAGTGAAACAATTTGTTGCTCTTTAGTGTCTTCTGGAATTATTGTTAATAATGAATCATAGGCTCTGTCTAACACTATCCCAGTAAGTTTTCCATTATTTTTCTCAATTAATCCACCTTCTATTTCTGTTGCTATTGTAAAATTTGCCAGCTTTAAAGCTGCGGAGTTTGCCAATGCAGCATGTCCATCAATTCTGCTAAGCAAAACTGGTACATTTGGAAAAAGTTTATCTAATTCATTTAAATTAGGAAATTCTTTTTCAACCCAAAGATTTTGATCCCATCCTCTGCCTGTAAGCCATGCTGTTTTATAATTTTGATGATGTTTCTTAACTCTTTCCAATACTTCTTCATATGACTTACACCCATCCAGATTTACATTCTTTAAATCTTTTCCATAATAATAAAAATGACAATGCGCATCAATTAAACCTGGATAAACAGCCGATTTATTTAAATCAATTTGCTTTGGTGCTATATATTTATTTTTAATATAGTTTCCTTTTCCAACTTCTAGAAATTTACCATCTTTTATAACAAAGGCATCTGTAACTTCCATAGCAGCATTTACTGTATAAATTCTACCGTTAAAAAAAATGGCATCTGCTTTTATTGGTTCATTTCCAAAAAATAGATTAAATAAAAAAGTAAAGAGTAGAAACATAAGTTAAGATTTAGGATACAAAAAAAAAGATCCTGCTTTGGGCAGAATCTTTTTAAAAATAATAATATTTTAATTAATTATTGAAAACTAATTTTTTTGTTTGAATTTCATTTCCAACCATTAGTTTAATCATATAAATACCGTTAGGCAAATCTTTATTGGAAATAGTATAAGTATGCTCTCCTCCTCCTAATTGTTTGTTTTCTATAGTTTGTATTTCTTTCCCTATTAAATCATAAAGTTTAATTGTTACAAATTCTGACTTTAACAATGAAAAATTGATAAATGCCTTTTCATTAGATGGATTAGGATAAACTTCAAAACCACCATTTTCTAATAAATCAGAAATACCAACAACAGAAGAAATTACGATTTCAATGTCATCCACAAAAATATTATTTCCACCACCATTTTCGAATTCAAATTTTATTAATCCATTGGTTTTTCTCAAAATATTGCTCAACGATATGGAGTCTTTTTTCCATTGAGTTGGTAAGGTTGGAGCCCAAGTTGAACTAAATGAATTAGTTGTTGTTGCCACTGCTGCTCCGGTTTTGGTGTATTTAGGAATCCAAGTTTGGCCACAATTTAATGAATATAATACTCGAAATACATCAGTATTTGAACTGCTTTTTTGCGCAAATGCTCTTTTAAATTTCAAGAAACCTGTGTTTACATTCGACAAATTGATACCAGGTAATACAAATGCATCAATAGACCCTACTGGATTTCCTGTTGCATTTTTTAACGTAAATGAACTATTGTTTGAAAAACCTACAATTGAACTTCGTTCCCATCTTTTAGCATCTGTACTTTCAATTACTCCACCTTTTTGCTCGAAATCAGTTATATCAAAATTCTCATTGTATGGAGCTGGAATGCTTGAAACCTGATCAATTACCCGAATAAACCGAGTAATACTATCGGAGCCAGAAACGTTGGTAACTACAAGTTTTACCGGATATAAACCAGCAGAAGTAAATACAAGACTTGGATTTTTATTGGTATCAACTGCCGGAGTACCACCTACAACTACCCATTTATAGCTGCCTTTTCCACCCCAAGAATAATTGGTAGGAATAATTGGGGAATTAGTACAAACTCTCTCAGCAATTTTAAAATCAGCATTAGGAATACAAATTGCAGCAGTAAAACCATCATTGGTTCCTGTTAATATTCGGTTAGCTGATGTCCATAAATTATTACGGCCGTTTGTTGATCCATAAACAACTGCTTGAATACGATCATCTTGTCCTATGGAAAACATGTTCTGACAAGACCCGTTGGTGTAGTCCATGTAATTTTCGTCCATATCAACAGAAACTACACCATTGCAATTAGAAGTTGAATTTGCGGGACAACCATCGTTTTGGCCGGTGTGGTCTGGAGTATCGCCAACCAAATCATTTCCGCAAGTTGCATCACCCCAAATATGTCTTAAATTAAACGAATGCCCTAATTCATGAGTTAAAGTTCTTCCAAAATTGCTAAATGTTGATGTATTTCCACAAACTTCCGATCGGAGTAAAATACCATCAGTTAAATTAGCCCCACCTGGAAATTGAGATCGACCTAAAATTACAGAGCCTGCCGGTGCACCAGTTATTGTTTGAACAACCCAAACATTGAAATATTTATTATTTGGCCAATAGCTCAATGATTTTACGTTATTGTTTGCCTCAGTAGTTAATGGTGAAACCACTCGGACAATACCATCAGTACAGTTACCAAACGGATCAATTTTAGCTAATCTGAATTCAATATCAGGGTTTGCCGCTACCGATTGAAAAATAGCATTGGTTTGGTTAGTATCTGCATTAAGTCGTTGAAAATCTTTATTTATAATATCAACCTGATCAAAAATTCTTGAATCAGGTATATTTTCTGTGCCATAATTATGAATAATGTGGAATACAATAGGAATAACAACGCTTGCCTTTTGTGTTTTATTAAGTTTACGATTTTCAATAAACTGCTTAGTAAACTCCTCTAAATTGTTTTGATTAATTGCATATTGAGGATCTTCCCGAAGCAGTCGTTGATGTTCTTCGTTGGTAGAACATGGAATAACGGTTTGTCCATTTGAAATTAAACTGCTGAAAGACATTGTGACCAGAAGCACAATATTGATTAAAATTCGATTCATTATTTGAAATTAAAATTAAAAGAAATACCTAAAGTACGATTTTTTATAAAAAAAAGTGGCTTCAATAACATATTTTAACCTTGGCAAATTTAAGTTCTATTCATATTAGATATTATTTTTATCTATTATGGAACCAAAAATTTAGTTAAAATGATTTCTGAACCAATCAAAAGTTGAATTAGTAATTATATAATTTAAGAATAATTGAAAGTAAAAATTTTATTTATTATAAAATACTAAAGCCTCTGGCAAATATTTTTGGATGTTTGCAATTCTTTTTTCATCACTAGGGTGGGTAGATAAGAAATCTGAACCTGATTGTTTTCCACTTTGAGCCGACATTCTCTTCCAAAATTCCGGTGCTGCTTTGGGATCGTATCCAGCCATTGCCATAAATGTTAATCCAATTCTATCAGCTTCTGATTCTTGGGTTCTCGAAAACGGTAAAGTACCTAATACTGTTGAACCAATACCAAAAGCAACATTGGCCAATTCTCGTGTTTGCTGTGGTTTTTGCGACATGGCAACATCAACACCCATAGCACCAAACTGTTGTACATATTGCTGGCTCATGCGCTCGTTGCTATGTTGAGCAATAGCATGTGCAATTTCGTGCCCCATTACAACAGCAAGACCGTTATCATCTTTACAAACAGGAAGAATTCCAGTGTAAATAACTACTTTTCCGCCAGGCATGCACCAAGCATTTACCGTTTTATCTTCAACCAGGTTAAATTCCCATTTATATCCAGCAATGGATTCACTTAGCCCTTTTTGCTGCATATATTGGGCAACTGCAATGGCTATTTTATTTCCGATCGTTTTTACCCTTTCAGCATCTGTACTATTAGAAACTACTTTATTCGTTGTCAAAAACTCATTATAGCTGGTTAATGCCATCCCTCTTACTTCTGACTCAGAAAGCAAAATAAGTTGTTTTCTACCCGTTAGAGGAACTTTTTTGCAAGCAGAAAAACTTATAAGTATAATAGTGAATAAATAAATGGACCTTTTAAGTTTCATATTAATCAGTTTTTTCTTTTTTCTTACCAAAAAGATTGGCTTTGGATTCCTTTCCTTTTACCAAACGTTCAATATTTTTTTGATGTGTAATTAATACCAAAATGCATACCGCAATACTGAAAAGTAAAACTGATTTGATAGATTCACGAAAAACAAATACCAATAAAAACGGATACAAAAATCCAGTAACCATTGAGCTGAGCGAAACATATTTCGTTAATAATAAAACAACTATGAAAGCTATTACACAATATAATGCTGCAAGTGGGTTTACCGCAAGCATCATTCCGAATAGAGTTGCTATTCCTTTTCCACCTCTAAAACCTGCAAATACTGGAAATATATGTCCAAGAACAGTAGTTATTCCAAGAGCTAAAGTATAATTGGCAAACTGAATTGTATTGGGGGTTCCTGTAATTGATAAGCCAACTACGTAAACCAGATTAGCACCTGTCCAACCTTTAAGTATATCAATTAGCATAACTGGTATTCCAGCTTTTTTACCTAATATTCTAAATGTATTTGAAGCACCTGCATTTCCGCTTCCATATTCTCGCACATCAATTCCATAAAATGCTCGTCCAATCCAAACAGCAGTAGGAATAGAACCGAGGAGGTAAGCAAAAAGAAGCGTACTGATTGAGTAAATTGAAATCATTTAAGCTCTAGATTTTTCTATTTGCCTTTTATTTTACAAATTAGAATAGCTTTCAAAGGTATTTATATTTTCAAAAAATGCTAATCCATTGATTATTTATTTGCTTTCAGGCTAATATCAAGATTTTTGACAGTATGAGTTAAGTAGCCCATGGAAATAAAATCAACACCGGTTTCTGCATATTCAATTAAGTTATTTTCATTAATACCACCCGAAGCTTCTGTGATAAACTTTTTATTAACCAATTTTACAGCTTCCTTTAAATCTTCAACTGAAAAATTATCCAACATAATTCGGTCAACTCCTCCTATTAATAATACTTCGTCAATTTCTTTTCTGTTTCTGGTTTCAATAATAACAGGAAGTTGAAGGTTATTTTTTTGTAAATATTCTTTACTTCTGCTTATCGCATTTTTTATTCCTCCTGCATAATCTACATGATTGTCTTTTATCAAAATGGCATCAAATAATCCAATTCTATGATTGATGCCACCACCGATTTTTACTGCGAGTTTGTCTAAAAGTCTCATTCCGGGGACGGTTTTTCTTGTGTCAAGTAGTTTACAATTAGTATTAGAAATCAAAGCAGTTAATCGTGCTGTTTCAGTAGCAATTCCGCTCATTCTTTGCATACAATTCAATACTAATCTTTCTGCCTTTAATATTGATTGAACATGACCAAAAACATTAAATATGATGGTACCACTTTTAATTTTTTGACCATCTGAAAAAAAAACTTCCAATTTCAACGAAGGATCTATTTCAAAAAAAATAGCCTTGGCTACATCAATTCCTGCCAAAATACCATCTTCTTTAAATAATAATCTGGCACTTCCAATTACATCAACAGGTATACATGCCAAAGAGGTAAAATCACCTGCTCCTACATCTTCTTCAATTGCTGATTTAATAAAATTGATTAGGTATTTTGATGGTATCTTCATTCAAGCTCCTTAGGATTTGAACAAACATACATTTTTTTATAATGGAGAATTATTCGACTGAATCGTTTTTCTCAAACCTCAGTTCATTTAACAACGTTTTTCCATTTATTTGTTTTAAATAAAAATAGGTGCGAAAAACTCCTTTATTGGTGGTTAGTTTTCCTATTGAGAAAACAGAACCCTCAGGAGATTTTCCACGATGCAATAAACTATAGGTTGAAACAGGATATTTGGAAAAAAAATCTTTTAATACCAATTCTGCCTGTATTTTACTGTAAACTGCTTCATTATCTAAAATGGTAAGCTCCATATTGCTGGTAAAATAATTTGATAGTAGCTTTGAGTCTCCTGACTTGAGAGAAGCAACAACAGCATCATAAACAGTATCCTGAGCAACAGCAACTTGAAAACAAAAAAAACTAATAAATAAGAGAATTATTTTTCGCATGAGTTAAAAAATGCACTATGTTCTAAAAGTGTGCCAATAAGATGTAATTATACTAATTCAAATTAATTCTCCGCAATTTAATTAGTAACAAATTTTGATCGATTGTTAATAACTTCTATTGAATATAGTTATTAAAATTTTAGCTGTTTTATCAGTTTGAAAATGTTTGATTGAACTATATTTGCAAGAAAATATATGAAAAAACTTGCTTTATTAATTCTGGATGGTTGGGGAATAGGACGCACTTTTACAGAAAACGCTATTTACATGTCTAAAACTCCGTTTTTTGAAAGAATGTTAAAAGAATTTCCTTCAACTACTCTTATCACTTCAGGAGAAGATGTAGGTTTACCAGTTGGACAAATGGGAAATTCTGAAGTTGGGCATTTAAATATAGGAGCTGGCCGCATAGTATATCAGGATTTAGTTAAAATTAATATAGCAATAAAAGAGCATAAAATTGACCATAATTCAGTGCTTTTAGAAGCAATTTCGTATGCTAAAAAAAATGATAAACAAATCCACTTAATGGGATTATTATCCGATGGCGGAGTTCATTCCCATATCGAACATCTTAAAGCTTTATGTACCATACTTGAAGAAAATGAATGTTCAAAAGTATTTATTCATGCATTTACAGATGGACGGGATACAGATCCAAAAGGAGGTATAAATTATTTATCTGAATTGATGGAACATGTGAAAAACTATCAGAGTTCGGTAGCAAGTGTAACAGGTAGGTATTTTGCTATGGACAGAGACAAAAGATGGGAACGCGTTAAATTCGCTTATGATGCATTGGTAAATGCGGTCGGGAATCATGTTTCAGATCCTCGTTTAGCTCTTTTACAATCTTATGAAGATGGTATAACGGATGAATTTATAAAACCAATAATAGTGTCAGACCAACATGGGAAAGCAATTGCAAAAATAGAAGCAGATGATGTAGTACTTTGTTTCAATTTCAGAACAGATCGTGCAAGAGAGATTACCGAAGTTCTTACACAGAATGATATGAAAGAACACGGAATGTATAAATTGCCTTTGCGATATTTAACTATGACAAATTACGATGATACTTTTAAGGATATTGAAGTACTCTTTCATAAAGATAATTTGAACCAAACATTAGGAGAAGTTTTGCAAAATAATCAACGTACTCAATTGAGAATGGCTGAAACGGAAAAGTATCCACATGTAACATTCTTTTTTTCAGGGGGTAGAGAAATACCATTTGAAGGCGAAAGTAGAATTGTTGTTCCTTCGCCCAAAGTTGCAACGTATGATTTACAACCAGAAATGAGCGCCTCAGCATTATGTGCTGCTTGCGTAAAAGAAATTGAAACCACCCAACCAGATTTTATATGTCTTAATTTTGCAAATACAGATATGGTAGGGCATACAGGTGTTTTTTCTGCAGTGAAAACCGCGGTAGAAACCGTTGACTCATGTGCTGAAAAAATTGTAGAAACAGGTTTAAAAAACGGGTATTCTTTTATTGTAATTGCAGATCATGGCAATGCAGAGTTTATGATTAATGCAGACGGAACTCCAAATACAGCACATACAACTAATCTAGTTCCTTGTATAATAATAGATAAAGATTATAAGAAATTGCACAGCGGCAGACTTGCAGATATTTCTCCAACTATTTTACAACTTTTGGGAATAAACAAACCAGAAGAAATGACAGGAAATTCCTTATTACTTAATTAATGAAAATAAATTTTACAAAATTTCTTTTCTTAATTTTCTTTTTAATTTCGTGTATTAATGAAAACAAAAAACAAACAAACACTTATTTTTCTTTGGTTGAATTCTTTAATCAAGAAACAGTTAGATTAATTAAACAAAAAAAAACACTTAACAAAATAATTAAAAATGACGAGATAATTAAGCAAAAAATTATTTCGGAAATTGATTGGAATAAAGAATTAGAAATTTTTAAAGAATGTGATATCAATAAACCAGCATGGAAATCTTTGTATCATATAGAAAATGAACAATTAGGAAATGAAACAATTGTACGCTTTACTGCATTAGAGGATGATTTATTAATTAAAAACATCTGCATCAAAAAAAATATTGAAAATAACGTAGTTGAAATACAAATTAATAAATCAACTAAAAATAATTTATATTCATCAGAAGAAGAGTTAATTTATAATATAAAAACAGGTTATTCAATCAAAAGAAATCAAAAAGTATTTTTATTAGGAAATAGCAAACTATACATTAAGGCAAGTTTTTTACTTTAGCCAGTTATTAATTTTATAGCCTCTTCTAATGATTTAACAGGAAACTTGCATGAATTATTTTCACATATATAAATTAAATTTTCATTTGTAATCCGATTGGCAAAAATTGGCAACATACTTTCGGTTTTTGCAACAGCAATTGAACAATTAGGTAAGTATTTAGAACTTAATTGCTCAGCTAATACATAACTATCAGGTCCAGTAATTGCAACTTGATATTGAGGAAAGGGAAATTTAAATGCTTGCAAAGCATAATTGGAGTGCCCTGAAAGATGTTTTTTCATTAAATCACTCCTATTATTAATTAATTGATCTGCTATTAATTTATATTCCGAATTTAACATTAATTCATGTAAGCGATATAAGCACTCAGCAATCGCAGAATTTGAAGCAGGAATTACATTATCCGTCATTTCTGCTTTTCTAATAATTAATTTTTCACTCTCTGTGGATGTAAAAAAGAAAGTACCAGAATCGGGGTTGTAAAAATTCTTCAGTAATATTTGTATTAATTCGTTTGCTTTTAAAATGTATTTTTCATCGTAGCTTATTTCATATACGTCTATAAAAGCAAGAATCAAAAAAGCATAATCATCTGAAAACGCTGGAATAAGTGAACTTCCTTCTTTATAATCCCTTCTCAAAGAGTTTGAATTAGCTAATTTATTATAAAAGAATTCAGCACTTTTAACAGCCATATTCTTAAACTCAATTATGCTAAACGTTTTAAAAGCTTGAGATAATGCTGAAATCATCAAGCTATTCCATGCAGTTAGTATTTTATCATCTAATGAAGGTTTTACTCTTTTATCTCTGATATAAAGTAATTTAGATTTTATATTCGAAAGTATTTTATCAAGCTCCTCAATTGAAATGTTAAGGCTTTTAGCAATAATTGTGTCTGTATTTTCGCGATGTAAAATATTAGTATGTTCCCAATTACCGTTTTTAGAAATGTTAAAATAATTTTCTAAAAACTCTATCTCATTCTTTTCCAGGTCAGCAAATTCAGAGTATTGCCATGTATAAAATTTCCCTTCAACCCCCTCGCTATCTGCATTTAAGGCTGAATAAAAACCTCCACTTGAATCCATTAATTCAGTTGAAATAAAATTGATGCATTGATGAACAATAGATTTATATAATGGATTGCCATATTTTTTAAACGCTTCTGAGTATAAACTTATTAATTGAGCATTGTCATATAGCATCTTTTCAAAATGAGGAATTAACCATTTATCATCAACTGCGTATCTGGCAAATCCACCTCCTATTTGATCAAAAATTCCACCATAAGCCATTTTATCTAAAGTGATTTTGGTAATAGCTTCAGCAGCGGGGTCATCAAAATAATGAGCATATCTCAAGGTAAATAAAAAATTATTTGGCAAAGGAAATTTTGGTGCATGCATATAACCCCCTTCTATATAATCAAATTTTGTTTTTAAATTTGAAAACATTTTAACTATATCATCTTTACTAATATTTTTATCACTCTTGATTTTGAATGGCATTTCATCTACTTTCATTCCCTCTGCTAATTTTACTGCAAATTTTTCTGCTTCATCAGGTTTTTGTTGATAAAAATCCGCAAGATTTAATAGTAAATTTTTCCAATCAATTGGGTTAAAATAGGTTCCTCCATATATTGGTCGCTGATCTGGCAGTGTAAAACAATTCAGTGGCCAACCTCCATGCCCTGTCATTAATTGTACTGCGATCATGTATAATTGATCAATATCTGGACGCTCTTCCCGATCAATTTTAATACAAACAAAACGCTCATTCATTAATTTTGCAATCTCTTCATTTTCAAAACTTTCATGCTCCATTACATGGCACCAATGGCAAGCTGAATACCCTATACTAATTAAAATTAACTTGTTTTCTTCTTTTGCTTTATCAAGTGCAGACTTGCCCCATGCATACCAATTAACTGGATTCTGTGCATGCTGCAAAAGATATGGACTGGTTTCGCTGATTAAATTATTTGCCATAATTTGATAAATTGTAGATTTAAAACTAGAAAGGATATTAAACAAATCTGCCAGTTGATTTCATCAACTGGCAGATAAATTCAATGTATTAATTTAAAAATTACTTACTCATTTCAGTGTAATTTTTAAAGAACAAAGGAATGGTTTCAATTCCTTTATAATAATTAAAAAGTCCATAATGCTCATTCGGCGAATGGATAGAATCTGAATCTAATCCAAAACCAAAAAGTACCGTTTTAATTCCTAAAACTGCTTCAAACAAAGCAACAATTGGAATACTTCCTCCACCTCTTTGTGGAATGGGTTTTTTTCCAAATGTTTGTTCCATTGCTTTACTCGCTGCTTGAAAAGCTATTGAATCAGTTGGAGTTACGGCAGCTTCACCACCATGATGAGGAGTTACTTTTACCTTCACAGAAACAGGAGCTATTGATTCAAAATGCTTTTTAAATAATTCAGTTATCTTTTCTGATTTTTGATTAGGAACTAATCTCATAGATATTTTAGCATTTGCTTTGGATGGTAAAACTGTCTTAGCTCCTTCACCAATATAACCTCCCCATATTCCATTTACTTCTAATGTTGGCCGAATTGTAGTTTGCTCCAGCACAGAGTATCCTTTTTCTCCATGTACATCTCCAATGTTTAAATCTTTTTTATATTCATCTAAACTAAATGGAGCTTTTGCCATTTCTTCACGGTCGGCCCCTGAAATTACTTCTACATCATCATAAAAACCTGGAATGGTGATATGATTATTTTCATCTTTCATGGAAGCAATCATTTCGCAAAGTATATTTGCCGGATTGCCAACTGCACCTCCGTAAACTCCTGAATGAAGATCTTTATTCGGACCAATAATTTCGACTTCCACATAACTTAATCCTCGTAATCCATTATTAATTGAAGGTACATCATTTGCAATCATACTAGTATCAGAAATTAAAACCACATCTGCTTTTAATTTATCAACATTTGCTTTTACAAAAATATTCAGGTTAGTGCTTCCAACTTCTTCTTCCCCTTCAATCATAAATTTAACATTGCAAGGCAATGTATTCGTTTTCATCATTGCTTCGAAAGATTTTACATGCATATACATTTGCCCCTTATCATCACAAGCACCTCGCGCGTAAATTTTTTCATCCTTTATAACTGGTTCAAAGGGTGGAGAATCCCATAACTCAAGTGGATCGGCAGGCTGAACATCATAATGTCCGTAAACCAAAACTGTTGGTAAATTTATGTCAATTATTTTTTCTCCATATAAAATTGGATATCCGGCGGTTTCGCAAAGTTCTACTTTATCTGCGCCAGCAGTTTCTAATTTTTTCTTCAGATAATCAGCAGTTGAACGAACATCGTTTTTATATTTAGGATCGGCACTAACGGATGGAAAACGTAGTAATTCAAGAAGTTCGTCCAGAAAACGTTTTTTATTCTCTTCAATGTAGGTATTTATTTGTTGCATATTATGATTTTTATTAAGTACTTAAAATTTTTTTTACGGTTATTTATAAATTGAATGATTGATTGATTGAATGATTGATTGATTAAAAAAAGCTAGATTCTTTGATTAATAAAATGCAGATTAAAATTTAATTTCATCTTAAATTATTTAGAGGAATTAAATTTTATACGCTTTACTTTTTGTTTACCTTATATCTCATATCCTTCATTCCGTCTTTTTTCAATGGACCTTTTGTCTTTGTTTGTTTGTATCTTTTATCAGGTGTACCATCTGCTTTCAATGGTACGCCAGACGAATTAATGTTTACTGCAGCTTTTTGCAGAACTGGATTTTTAGTTGTTGAAATGGCAGATTTGGGTTTGTCTTTAGATTTCTGAAACGCATTTTGTGCTAATATAACTCCTGAAGTTAATAGGTAAGCAAATAGAAAGAGTACAATTTTTTTCATAGAGAGAAAGTTTTAAGGGTCTAAAATACAAAACTGTACTTGACTTAACTAACAAGAAATCTAAAAATAATTAACATTTTTTACTATCCAATTGTGTTAATTAAATTTTTTACTTTTTATGGGTAATACTTCAAACCAAATAACCATTTTCACACTTTAAAAGAAATGGGATATAAAAATTTATTGGCATGTGTTGCAGATTTAGAGCAAAACGGTCACTTAATACGGATTAAAGAAGAAGTAAATCCATATTTGGAAATGTCGGCCATACATCAACGAGTGTATGAAAAAGAAGGACCTGCTATTTTATTTGAAAACATAAAAGGAAACCATTTTCCAGCAGTTTCTAATTTGTTTGGCACACTTGATCGTTCTCGTTTTATGTTTCGTGATACACTCGATGCTGTAAAACAATTAGTTGAGCTAAAAAACAATCCAATGGCTGCTTTAAAAAACCCTTTAAAGTATGCATCTTCTGCCCTTTCAGCATTTTCAGCTTTACCATTAAAATCTGGCAATATTTCATCTTTTACTAAAATGAAATTGAGTGATTTACCAATGATCATAAATTGGCCGATGGATGGAGGTGCTTTTGTAACTATGCCTCAGGTTTATACAGAAGACCCAGATTTGCCTGGAATTATGAATGCAAATTTAGGTATGTATCGAATACAATTAAATGGAAATGATTATTTGTCTGAAAAAGAAATCGGATTACACTATCAATTACACCGTGGGATTGGAGTTCATCAAACTAAATCGAATAAAAAAGGAGAGGATTTAAAAGTAAGTATTTTTGTAGGCGGACCTCCTTCGCATCCGCTTGCCGCTGTTATGCCATTGCCTGAAGGTTTATCAGAAATGACATTTGCTGGAGCACTCGGAAGTAGAAGATTCAGATACTTTTATGATCCGGAAGGTTTTTGCATTTCAACCGATGCAGATTTTATAATAACTGGAACTGTTTCGCCTGGAGAAAATAAACCTGAAGGTCCTTTTGGTGATCATTTAGGTTATTACAGTCTAAAACACGATTTCCCATTATTAAAAATTAAAAATATTTATCACCGTAAAAATGCGATTTGGTCTTTTACTGTTGTGGGAAGACCACCTCAGGAAGATACTAGTTTTGGCGCGTTAATCCATGATATTACTGGTGCTGCAATTCCAAAAGAAATACCTGGTTTGCACGAAGTAAATGCGGTAGATGCTGCAGGAGTGCATCCTTTACTTTTTGCAATTGGAAGTGAACGTTATACTCCTTATTTAGAAACAAAAAGACCGCAGGAACTACTTACGCTCGCCAATCACATTTTAGGTAAAAGCCAGCTAAGCCTTGCTAAATATTTATTTATTTGTGCTAAAGAAGATAATCCAAACCTGCATACTAGCGATGTAAGAGCATTTATGATACATATGCTTGAACGTATTGATCTTACACGCGATTTGCATTTTTATACTAAAACAACGATCGACACCCTTGATTATTCTGGAACTGATATTAATTCAGGTTCGAAAGTAGCAATTGCTGTAGTTGGAAAACCTATCAGAAAACTCGCAGAAACAATTCCAGATAATTTATTTTTTCCAGATATTATTTATCAAGCAAAAATAGGGATACCTGGTGTTTTAATTTTAAAAACAAATCCTTACACAAATCCAAATGATTTAAATAATTTAATCAATCATTTAGAAAGTTTTATAAAAACAGAAATTGCTGAAACTATTCCGTTAATTATTTTGTGTGATGATGCTGATTTTACTGCTGCAACTATCAATAATTTTGTTTGGGTTACTTTTACCCGAAGCAATCCTTCTCATGATATCCATGGAATTCAATCTTTTGTCGAAAATAAACACTGGGGATGCCGAGGATCACTTATAATTGATGCGCGAATAAAACCCCATCATGCACCTGTATTAGTAAAAGATGAAAAAACAGAAAATTTTGTTAATTCCTTATCAATAAAAGGGAAATCGCTGTACGGAATTATTTAAAATAAATTTATGGCACAACCAAAATTGTAGATTTTAATAGACATCAATTTACATTTATTCTCGAAAGAAGAATGTAATTTTCATCTATAATGCGCTTTTTGCAAAAGGCATTGCATTTGTCATATTTCAGAAAATTAATTTTATGAAAACTGAAATAAACAACACGGAGAATTTAGCTAAAATCAAAAAAGTTATTGAATCCTTACGAATTTGCATGTTTACTACTTTACATGCAGATGGCTTGATGCACAGCCGACCAATGAGCACAGCACAAGTAGATGCCGATGGAGCAATTTGGTTTTTTTCAAACGAAACCTCTGAAAAGACATTTGATATAAATAATAATCCATTGGTAAACCTTACGTATACTGATGAAAAAAATTCAACCTATTATTCTATAAAGGGCTATGCTAAAACTATAAAAGAAAAAGCAACCATTCAAACCTTATGGAATCCGATTTTAAAAGTTTGGTTTCCAAAAGGGGTGGAAGATCCGGATATATGTTTGATTAAAGTTGATTTGCATAATGTAGAATACTGGGATGCAAGTAGTTCTAAAATGGTACAACTTATACAAATGGCAAAAGCTTATGTTACAGGCACTAAAGCAGATTTGGGGAAACATGGAATAATAGAAATTTAAATTAGTTCTATTATAAAAACCAATATCATATTATTATGATATTGGTTTTTTAATTTTAGTATAATAAACCTTAATTTTCTTTTTCTATTCCCATTCCAAATAAAGCAAAATCATACTTTACAGGATCAGTAGAATTAAACTTTCTTAAATTTTGAGTAAGTTCCAATGCAGTCAGCCAATCACACTGTTTACGGGTAATTAGTCCCAATTTTCTACTTACTCGCTCTACATGTAAATCTAGAGGACAAATAAGTTCATAGGTTTTTATTATATTCCAAATACCAAAATCAACTCCAGTTTTATCATTTCTAACCATCCATCGTAAAAACATATTCAACCTTTTACAAGTCGATTTATTTAAAGGTGAGCTTACATGTTTTCTGGTTCTGTGCGGATAATCTGGCAACGAGAAAAAATATTGCTGAAAATGATTAAGATAATTTTCTATCGGCTCAACTGAAAGCAAAATACTTCCTTTTGCTGGTATAAAAGCAGATTCTAAACTATTATTAGTTAAATAATGGTTTTTGAAAAATGAAATAAAATATAGGGTATCAGTAGCATTAAAAGTTCGATGTTTAAAATCAAAAAAACGAATTAAATCTTTTTCCTGATGATTGGTAATAAAATCAAAAGGGGCACCATCCATTAAATTAATCAACTCTTTACATTTATTAATAATTGTAATTCGTTGACCCCAAGCAAGCATTGCCGACCAAAAACCCATAATTTCTATATCCTGCTTCTTTGTAAATAGATGCGGAATTGAAATAGGATCATGCGTTATAAATTGCGGACAGTTGAATTGTTCAACTTTTAAGTCGAGAAATTCTTTGAGATTTATAATGATAAATAGTAAATAAAATTATTTGCAAAAATTTAAATTCTTCCTAAAGCTTGTTCCAAATCTTTTAGCAAATCTTCTATATCTTCCACTCCTACACTTAGCCTTAATAATGAATCTGTTACTCCTGCAGCATTTCTTTCTTTTTCTGGAATACTTGCATGAGTCATAGTTGCAGGATGATTAATTAAAGATTCAACCCCACCTAAAGACTCAGCTAACGAAAAAACATTAAACGATGATGCTAATTTAAATGTTTGTTCCAACGTAGCATTTTTAAGTGAAAATGAAATCATACCACCAAAGTCATTCATTTGTTTTTTAGCAATTTCATGATTGGGATGTGATTCAAAACCAGGCCAATAAAGTTTATCCACCTTTGGATGTTGCTTTAAAAAATTAGCTATTGCTTTTCCATTTTCGCAATGTGCTTTCATCCGCAAATGCAAAGTTTTCACACCCCTCAAAGCTAAAAAACTATCCATTGGGCCAGGCGTAGCTCCGCAAGAATTATGAATAAAGGCTAATTTTTTATACAAATCTTCATCATTCAACATTAAAGCACCCATCACTAAATCTGAATGACCGCCAATATATTTTGTAACAGAGTGCATAACAATGTCAGCACCTAAATCAATTGGATTCTGTAAATAAGGTGATGCAAACGTATTATCGACAGCAAAAATAAGTTGATGCTTTTTTGCTAAAATTGAATAAGATTCGATATCAACAATTTGCATGGTTGGGTTGGTTGGTGTTTCAACCCAAATAAGTTTTGTCTTTGAATTTATTTTTTCTTCTACCGCTGCAATATTATTAAGGTCTAAAAAATGAAAATCGATACCATAATTGGCAAAAATTTTTGTAAACATCCTGTAGCTTCCACCGTATAAATCGTTTCCGGTAATTACTTCATCACCTGGAACTAATAATTTTATGACTGCATCTATTGCACCCATTCCACTTGAAAAGCAAAGTCCAAATTTTGCATTTTCCAATGCTGCTAAACAATCTTCTAAAGCTACTCTTGTTGGATTCTTGCCTCTGGCATATGCATATCCTTTATGGTTTCCAGGAGATTCCTGAACATAGGTTGAGGTTTGGTAAATGGGAGTCATGATAGCTCCTGTTGCTGGATCGGGATGTTGACCCGCATGTATTGCCTTTGTTCCGAATTTCATATTGAATTTTTTTCAAAGGTAATTTAAAGATCAATAAATGCTTACTAAGCAAACATAGTAGAATAAAATAAAAAACTGGATTTACATTAAACCTTATTAATCGATAAAGGTCAATTGAGCAACACAAAATAAAAATATGAAATCAATAATTCTAAAATCTTTTATAGCCGTAGCGGTTGTAAGTTTTACGTTAAATGCTTGTAAAAAGGATGAAACAAATATTTCTCCAGATAATGAAACAGAAACAGCTGTTGACAAAGCATTAGCAGAAAACTCTTTTGATAATGCATTAACGATTGCAGATCAGGCTCAAAGCGGAGATGTAAGCACATTTAAAACTTCTGGCGGAGAACAAATAATTTTAAATGCTTGTGTAACTATAACTAGAGATACCATTTCGACCACAAGAGAAGTCGTTGTTGATTTTGGAACAACCAACTGTTTAGGTGCAGATGGAAGAAATAGAAGAGGAAAAATAATTTTAAATTATACTGGATCTTATAAAGCAACAGGAAGCGTAAAAACCATAACATTTGATAATTATTATGTTAATGAAAATAAAGTTGAAGGAACAAAAACAATAACCAACCAGGGTAGTAATAGCAAAGGCAATATTGTTTTTTCAATTAACGTAGCAGGTTCAGTTATATTAGCAAATGATTTTGGGATTATTGTTTACAACTCAAACCATGAGCGAGAATTTATTCAAGGATTTTCAACTCAACAATTAAATGATGATATTTATTTGATAACAGGTACTTCAAGCGGATCTACTAGAAATGGTGACCTTTATAATGTTAATATTACTAAACCATTAAGAAGAGAACTTAATTGCAAAAATTTTGTAAGTGGATCTTTAGAAGTTAGTTACACTAGAAAAAGAACTCGATTAATTGATTACGGAAATGGAGCATGCGACAATATTGCAACGGTAACAATAAATGGAATTTCCTATAATATTGTATTAAGATAATATTTAATAAGCAGTAAATAAAAAAAGCCTGAAAATTATTTCAGGCTTTTTTTACGTCTTCAATTCTGATTTAAATCTAAAACCAACTTTATTAGTTGAAATAGAAGAATTGATCGTGTTAGCTAATTTTTCTGATAAGGGAAGTTCTCTAACAGCATCAAAAGGTGGAGTTAATAAATCAAATTTGAGTGTATACATAATCAAATTTAAAACAATGGTTCTCAGTTTCTCAGCATCAATTATCTGTGTTTTAAAATCGGCCATTGGAAAACCAAGTCGATCTGAGCCATCTAAAAAGAAATGATTTTCCTTATTAATAAATATACGCGCTAATAAATAGCCCAAATCTAAGGTTCTATTATATTTAAGTGAATCACATAAGAAATTATGTATTTGCAATAAACCACAATAACTTAAGTCAGGATCATTTTTTACATAATCCATTTTATGCAAATCATGATCTGGTGGGAAATTAAAAACATTGGTATGCCACGAAAAAATTAAAACATCTCCTGAAAAGTGTAATTCAGCTTCAAAATCTCCTTTATCAATAAAATCTATTTTTACATATGGATCAATTTTATTCATATCCGTTTTTAGCTGCTCGGCTAATTCTGCAAGCTGAATTTTTAACAATACAAAAACCTTTGAGGTGTTTCTGTGAATAAATTGTTTTAACGATGATCTATCTTTTAATAGATTTACAATCGAGTCATATTCAAATTGTTTTTTCTTAGCCATAATATATATAAAAACTTATTATTAATTTTCTGTAAATTAATAAGCTCTAGCAAATAAAACACGTTGAGTAGAAGCTTTACCAGAAAATATACAAAGCCCATTTTCTGCTTTATTTTCCAAAGGGATGCATCGAATAGTTGCTTTTGTTTTTTCTTTAATCAATAATTCGGTTTCCGAAGTCCCGTCCCAATGCGCCGCAATAAATCCACCTTTATTGTCTAATAAACTTACAAACTCTTCCAAGGTATCAGCATTCGTAATACGCTCTTCACGGAATTGATAAGCTTTTTGATAAATATTGTTTTGAATATTCTCTAATAAGTTTTCAATTTTGATATCAATATCGGTAAGACTTAAAACCATTTTTTCTTTGGTATCTCGTCTGGCAACTTCTACAGAATCATTTTCAAGGTCACGAGGTCCAACGGCAATTCTTATTGGAACACCTTTCAATTCATATTCCGCAAACTTGAATCCAGGACGTTGAGTGTCTCTATTGTCGTATTTAACGCTAATTGATTTTTTCTCCAAAAGTTTTTTTATTTCAATTGCTTTTTCACTAATTGCTTTAAATTCTTCATCAGATCGGTAAATGGGTACTATTACTACTTGAATTGGGGCTAACTTTGGTGGCAAAACCAATCCTTCATCATCAGAATGGGCCATTATTAAAGCACCCATTAACCTTGTAGAAACACCCCAAGATGTAGCCCAAACATGCTCTATTTTTCCTTCCTTGTTGGTAAATTTCACATCAAATGCTTTTGCAAAATTTTGACCTAAAAAATGTGAAGTTCCAGCTTGTAGTGCTTTGCCGTCCTGCATAAGTGCCTCAATACAATACGTATTCAATGCTCCTGCAAATCGCTCGTTTTCAGTTTTCACTCCTTTAATAACTGGCAAAGCCATAAAATCTTCAGCGAAATTTGCATAAACATTTAGCATTTGTAAAGTTTCATCAATTGCTTCTTGTGCAGTAGCATGTGCTGTATGCCCCTCTTGCCACAAAAACTCGGTAGTTCTAAGAAACAATCGAGTTCTCATCTCCCACCGAACCACATTCGCCCATTGATTTATTAATAAAGGTAAGTCACGATACGATTGAATCCAACCTCGATATGTATTCCAAATTATGGTTTCGGAAGTAGGTCGAACAATTAATTCCTCTTCAAGTTTAGCGGTTTCATCAACCACAATTTCTCCATTTTCTGCAGTTTTTAAACGGTAATGTGTAACTACAGCACATTCTTTCGCAAAGCCATCAACATGTGAAGCTTCTTTAGTGAAAAAAGATTTTGGAATAAATAATGGAAAATAGGCATTCTGATGGCCTGTTTCTTTAAACTTTTTATCAAGTTCTGCTTGTATTTTTTCCCAGATGCTATATCCATAAGGTTTTATAACCATACAACCTTTCACATCAGAATGCTCTGCCAGATCAGCTTTTGTAACTAATTCATTGTACCATTGAGAATAATTTTCATCTCTTTTTGGAAGCCCTTTTGACATATATTTATATTGGAATAAGATTTGTAATAATACTGTTGATTATAATAAAAATTCACAACAAAGTTATAATTTTAAACGTTCTCAAGTTTTAACAGTCATTAACCTAATTAAAACCCATTATATGAAAAATTTAGCATATTTATGTTTGGCTGGCACATTCGCATTAAGTGCCTGTAGCACTACTCAACAAGCAAATCGTGGAAATTCCGACGATATGTATTATTCTTTAAGGGATGCTAAAGAGGAAAACCTTTATGCACCTGAGGCAATCAACACCTTACCTGTGACTAATAATAGTTCAGAAACAAATGGATCTGTGGACGATTATTCAAATCAAACACGAGAAGCTTTTGAAGAATCAACTCGAAATTCTTCAACTAATCAATCTTCTGAAAATTATGAATTAGCAGAAAGCACATCTACTTCATCAGGCGGTAATACTTACATAACTAACAATTATAGTGGAAATGATGATTTTTACGATAGTGATTATTCTGTTCGATTAAGAAGATTTCATAGCCCAGGATATAATTTCGGGTATTATGATCCATTTTACACTGGTTTTTATGATCCATTTTTTCAACCTGGATTTTCTGTAAACTTTGGATATGGTTGGGGAGGTGGTTTTTATGATCCATTTTTTAATCCATTTTATAGCCCATGGGGTTATGGAGGTGGTTTTGGGTATGGAGGTGGTTTCGGTTTTGGCGGAGGCTTTGGTAATGGAGGAGGCTTTGGTAATGGATATTGTAATGGTTATAATAATGGATATTGGAATGGTTATAATGATGCTCAATTTGGAAATTATTATAATGGATATAATTACGGAAGATCAAATTCAGTAAATAGTCCAAGACCAGGTAGAGGAAGTAGCAACGGAGTTGGTGGAAGAAGATATGCAAGCACGACTGCACCTGTTGGAATTAGAAATGCAGTAGCGAGACCAGGTTCTTCAACTATTAGAAATCCAATTAATGCAAATCCTGTAAATACTGGCAGACCTGCAATTGCTAATCCATCAAAACCAACTCAAATTAACGATAGAGAACCAATAATTAAAAGTCCAAATCAAGGCACAGGAACTAGGCCAACTACAAGACCTAGTACCCCAAATAATAGTAATCCGGTTATAGATCGTGAACCTATTCGACCATCAACACCAAATAATAGCAATCCGGTTATAGATCGAAACCCTATTCGACCATCAACACCAAATAATAATAATCCAACAATTGACCGAGAACCTGTGCGACCCAATCAAGAAAACAATAATCCAATGTTAAATCGAGAGCCAGTTCGCCAGTCAAAGCCAAATGTAATTTATCCAAACAGACGCACATCTGGAAAAAATAATCAACCTAACCCTGAAGCTACAGTTCGCCCTTCAGGAAATCAAAATGAAGGTAGAAATAAAACTCCAAGAGTTGAACGTGAGCGACCACAGATTCAACCTCAACGTTCAAATGAATCTCAAAGCAGACCATCTTTTGATAGACCGTCTGCTCCTTCACAACCATCTGGTGGGGGCTCCCAAAGAAGAGGAAGATAAATTTTTTAAAAATCTTATAAACTTTTAAATGATTAAGAAAATGATTCTAGCAACTGCAATTTTTGCAGTTGCTTTTCAAGATTCGTATGCTCAATATGCAAATGATGTGTTACGATTTTCTCAAACTACATTTAGTGGAACAGCCAGAATCCAAGGTATGGGTGGTTCACAAACAGCACTTGGTGGCGATATTTCATCCATATCAGGCAATCCAGCAGGATTAGGTTTTTACAGACAATCAGATTTTTCTATAAGTCCACAATTAAGTTTTGCTACAACTAGCACCGATTTTTTATCCGATAAGTTTGAAAATTCTAAAGACAATTTCAATATAAGTAACTTAGGAGTTGTTTTTGGAAGAGCGCTGACAGATAATACAGGAGGTGCAAGAAGTGATGGATGGTCGAGTATAGCATTTGGAATCGGTTTAAACAGAACCAATAATTTTCATAATACTATTTCTTATTCAGGTATAAATAATAAGAATTCATTAGGCGATTTTTTTGCTGAACAATTAAATGCAATTGGTTTTGACTCATTAAGCTATGCTGAAACCGGATTTACTGGTTATTTAGTAGATCAATATACCGATGGGAAGTATTTTTCATTAATAAATGGAAGAAAAGTTCAAACCAATACTCAAAAATTAAAAGGTTCGCAATCTGATTGGTCTTTCTCCTTAGGAAGCAATTATAAAAATAAATTATACGTTGGTGCAAGTATTAATTTAACAGATATTACTTCTAGAAGTGCTGTCAATTATTCAGAAAGTGGCTATATAGATACATTAAGAAAAACAAACCGATTTAACTATACCGAAAGAACAACCATACAAGGAAGTGGATTTAATGCTAAAGCTGGCGTTATCTATCGCCCAGTTGATTTATTAAGATTTGGAGCTACTATACAAACACCAACTTATTACCAAATGGACGATGCTTTTAGTTCAGAAATTGTAACTACGTTTAATGATAATAATACTGCAACTTCATCTTTTAATAGTGTTTCCGAATACAATTTAGTTACTCCATTTAGGTATAGTTTCGGTGTAGCTTTATTTTTTCAGAAATATGGTTTCATTACCGCAGATTATGAAGGGTTAGATTATGGAAACGGAAAATACCGTTCAGATTTTGATGCTTCTGGAGAATCTTTCGAAAATGATTTAATATCAAATAGTTTTACAAAAACCAGCAACCTGAGGTTTGGAGGTGAATTAAAATTATCTCCAATAACAATCAGAGGTGGATATGCAATTTATGGTGATCCTTTTACAAATACTACAAATTTAGATCGGCAAGTAAAAAGCATAACCGGAGGTTTGGGATATGCATCTGAAGATTTTTATATTGATGCAGCTTTAATAAATTCAAAATTTAATAGTACTTCTACTCCTTATTCATTAAACAATAGATCGGAACCAGTTGCGGCAACCATCAATAAACGAAATAGCTTTATGCTGACGATAGGTACTAAATTTTAAATTGTAATAATATTCAAATCAAATTTCAATGAAGATAATGGTGAGTTTGATTTTAACTATGCTAATGGTTCAATCATTTGAAATAAAAGCTCAAATAATTGATAAAAATTACTCGATTATGTTGCAGGATTTATTAGAACATAACGTTCCAGAAATTAGCGTTAAAGAATTTTCAGAAAGTAAATTAAAAAGTTTGATTCTAGATTCAAGAAGTAAAAAGGAATTTGAGGTAAGTAAAATAAAAAATGCTATTTGGATAGGTTTTTCACCTTCTAATTTATCTATGATAACATCTTTACCTAAAAATACTCCAATTGTAATTTATTGTTCAGTAGGCTACAGAAGTGAAAAAGTAACTGAAAAATTAATTGAAAATGGCTTTACAAATGTCAAAAACCTTTACGGTGGAATATTTGAATGGGTAAATGAAGAAAATTTAATTGTTGACCAAAAAAATAACAAAACAGATAAAATACATCCTTTTAATAATGACTGGGGAAAATGGCTTACAAAAGGAATTAAGTCCTTTAAATAAAAAACCGCACAAGTAATTATGCGGTTTTTTTAATTTTCAATGTAATGTTTATTTTTTAGTAGCAAATGATTTTAACATCCAAATGGTTTTTTCTTGAAATGAAATAAATTCTGTCATCATATCAACTGTTGCATCATCGTGCATATCGTCTCCACCATTAATAATAGCTCTTTCTAAATCAATTAATTGTTGAAAATCAGCAATTAAAATACTTATCATTTCCATATCTTTAATTTCATAATCCTTTTCCTTTATTTCAGCTATCTTAATATAATCTGAAAAATTACTAACGGGTGCTTGCCCCAAAGTGAGGATTCTTTCTGCTATTAAATCAATCCTATTAATGGCATCGGTATAATAAAGTTCAAAACGAGCATGAAGTTCAAAGAAATTTGTTCCTTTTATATTCCAATGAAATCCCCTACAACGCTGATAATGAATATGATAATTCGCTAAAAGTGTATTCAAACTTTGAGTAAGCTTTTTTACTTTTTTTTCTTCTAATCCAATTTCGTTCATATTATTTATATTAATAAAAGTTTAAATAAGAGTAAACAATTATTATTCCTTGATATGAAAATGTTTTAATAATCTATAATTATTAATCCGTTGTGCGGTTTAATTTATTTTTGATTATTTTTTTATTTTTATTTTAAATAATTGATATTTAATATTTTAAGTACAATTTGGGGTTGCCCGTGAAAAACGGGCCAGGCTTTCCGCTATATTTCAATTCTGAGCAAAGCGAAGAACCCCTATTTAATTGTTTATTAAAGGAAAAAAAGGATGCCGCTACTATCCCTAAGCCTTCGCACTCCGAATTTACATTTTTATATATTGATTTAAACCACACAACGGCAAATTATTAACTAATTGCCAAATTAAATTGATGAATTGCTTCACTTAAATCGTAAACAGGTAAATTTAATCCAGCTTCGATAATACTGCTACCTGCTGCCGAACGATAACCACCCGCACAATGAACCATAATTGGTTTGTCTGTAGGTATTTCAGATAATCGTTCCCTTAATTCATAAAGAGGTATTGTTAATGCTTGTTCAAATATTTTTCCATTTTTTACTTCTCCAGCATTGCGAATGTCAACAATGGTATAATTTGATGGATTCAATTCAAAATCGTTTAAATCTGGCAAACTACTTTTTTTAAGTTTACCACTTACTTCTGTCATATATGCCTCTAACCTATCCTCGTAGCCAATGCTTGCAATACGCTTAATTAAATCTTCGGCAGTAGTTTCATCCTTAGCAATTAAATAAAAGCTTTCGCCAGGTGATAAAATACTTCCTAACCATGTTTCAAATTTTGTACCTTCCTGATTATTGATTGAGCCAGGAATATGACCTTGCTTAAAAATTTCTTGAGGACGTGTATCAATTATAACGGTTTCGCGATTCCTCTCTACGCTTTTAATTCTCAAAATACTATTTATTGATTCTGAAAAAGATTTTGCCCCTTTTTTATTTAACTCAACTGCTTGAGGAAAATATTTTGGAACAAAGGGTTGATCTTTTAATAACAATTTAACGAAACTGTCTTCAGACATTGGTTGTAGCGCATAATTATTGGCTAGCTCCTGCCCTATTGTTCCCGAAGTTTCTTTGCTCATATTTTTACCACACAAAGAACCAGCACCATGTGCAGGATAAATTATAGTTTCGGGTGGTAAAATCATTAATTTGTTTCTAAGTGAATGATACATAGCTTTGGCTAAATCTTCTCTTTTTTGCTGAATATCCCCTACCTTTTCTCGTAAATCTGGCCTACCTACATCTCCAAGAAATAAAGTATCTCCTGTAAAAACTGCATGGGTTTGCCCAACTTCGTTTGTTAGCAAAACCGAAATACTATCAGGCGAATGTCCAGGAGTATTAATTGCTGTAAGGGATAATTTCCCAACTTTAATAACATCACCATCATCAAAACCTGAAAATTTATATCCCGGATTTACCAGTTTACTTACATATACTTTAGCTCCTGTTGTAATTGAAATTTCTGCGTGCGAACTTATAAAATCTGCATGAGGATGAGTTTCTATTACAGCAATAATTTTTGCATGGTTTTTTCTGGTAAAGTCATAATAAGGTTGAGGATTTCTGGCCGGATCTATTAGTACTATTTCTCCTTCACTTAAAATTGCATAGGAAGCATGTGCGAGAAATGAATCATAAAATTGTTGAATTTGCATGTATAATTTACTTTCTTTTTTTTACTAATATCTAATTGCTTTGTTTTGTTTTTTATCTGTAATTTATTTGTTTTTAATTTTTGGTAATTTAATTTTTTACATTTATTCAGTACAAACCTAAACTGCTTTTTTCACAAAAACACTTACATTTTCTTGTCGAGTTATAAAAACCGACTCTCCTCTTGAAATATATCCATCGTCTGATACGGCTTCGTATCTAATTCCATCTAATTCAATTTTACCGGCAGGTCGAAGGTCAGTAATTGCAATGGCGGTCCTGCCAGTAATAGATTCCTTTGGTACAGATACTGAATATCCTTGATTTGATTTTTGTTCATCTTCTAACACAATTTTACGAAAGAGGGGGCTTCTCATTAGATTTTTACCCAAAATAACTGAAGCGACAATCGCTAAAATAAGTGCGGCTAGTACCACCAAAAATGAATTCATAAGTTTACCTGAACCTGAAATAGAAAAATTGAAAAAGTTGTTCATCACCATACTAAAGGCAAGACCACAAACCATTAAAACTATTCCGGAAATGCCAAAGATACCAAAACCTGGAATTACAAAAAGTTCAACGATTATTAAGGCCAGACCTGCAAAAAATAAAATGATTTCCCAATTTTCTGCCAAACCTTCAAGGTACAAAGGTGCAAAATATAAAATAGTAGCAGTGGCACTCACCAATAATGCGAAACCAATTCCAGGGGCTTGCAATTCAAAATAAATTCCACCTAATATTAAAAGTATCAAAATTCCACTTACAGCTGGGTTTATTAAAAAAGCGATAATTGAATCTGTTATCGTCGGCTCAATTTTATTAATTTGATACTTTTTAATTCCTTCTGCAGCTAAAACTTCTTGAATAGATTCAGCAGAACCATCACAAAATTTATTGTCTATTGCTTCTTGAGTGGTAAATGTTAAAACTTTTCCTTTTGGTTTAATGCTGTCAATCACTAAATCCTGATCTACAAAACCTTCAGCAATTAATGGATTTCGGCCTCGTTCTTCAGCAGTTGTTCTCATTAATGCGCGCATGTATGATTGGTATTTTTCAGGCATAATTTCTCCTGATTGATTTACAACACTTGCCGCACCTATACTTGCACCTTTTCGCATGTAAATTTTATTGCAAGCAATTGAAATCAATGCACCGGCTGAAGCTGCATTGTTGTCGATAAATACAATCGACTTTATTTTTGTTTCCAAAAGAGCAGTTCGTATGGAGTCGGCAATGTTCAAAAGTCCTCCATAGGTGTTCATTTGAATTAATAAATAATCAGAATTTGATTTTTCCGCCTCCAAAATGGCTTTTTTAGTAATCCGCCAAGTACCAGGTTCTATTTCTCCTTTCATTTCCAATAAGGTAATTTTGGAAACCGATTGTGAAAAAGAAGTTGTAAATTGAAAAACTGAAATCAGAATGAGTAAAATGGATTTGATTTTTTTCATTTGATAAAGTTGATAAATTTTTCGAGAGGATTTTTTGTTTTTATCGTTGATTTTTTCTATTAGTTTTAAAACTTTGATTTTCATTTAGCCTTAATAACAACCAACTCCTTTGAAAATAATATATAAATAACAAACCTGAAAAACTGTTTAAAAATAAAAATGCTTTTGAACCGTATTTACTATCATTGCAAAAATATTAATATGAAGTTGTTTATTGCCGTTTTATTGTTGATTTCGAGTATTTCCTTACAAGCTTCAAGCTTAAAGGCTATTGATTCTGTCGGAGTATTTTCAAAAAGTGGAAAAGATTTTATTTTACATAAAGTTGAAGTAAAAGAAACATTTTATTCTGTATCACGACTCTACAAAAAAGATCCAAAAGTTTTAATGGAACTAAATCCTACAACTGGAAATTCTTTAACCATTGGCGATACGATACTTATTCCTACCATTCTAAAAAAATCATCGAAATCATTAAAAGCTTCATCTTTGATAAAACATACGGTGGAAAGTAAAGAAACATTATTTTCAATAGCTAAAAAATATGATGTTTCTATTGAATCAATTTCAGGGCTAAACAAACTCAAAAACAATGAGTTGAGTATTGGAATGATATTAAGCATCCCAACAAAATTGTTAACAAAAGAAAGTGATAAACCAACCATAAAAACGAATAATAAAACTATTGAAAAGCCAGTTGAAAAAATAGCTTCAAAGAAAAAAGAAGATGTAATTGATACCCCAACTGTTAAATTATTTCCGGTTTCACCAATTGAAAAGCCTGACTTGCCAGATACCCAGGCTACAATTTATAATAAAAGTGTATTAGGATCATTTGAAGTAACAGAAAAAGGTTTAGCCAAAAGATTGGATGGTTCTAATTTAAATCCAACAAAAAGTCTTGCTCTGCATATAACTGCGCCAGTTGGTACCATAATAAAGGTTACGAATTTGCAAAATGATAAAAGTGTTTTAGTGAAAGTAATTGGAACATTGCCGCTTTCTGGCGAAAACAAAAATGTAATTATTATGATATCAAAAAAAGCTGCTGAAATGATTGACATGATTGATGAAAAAGCGCAAGTAACTTTATCCTACGGTCGAAAAAATGACTAATGAAGTAATAAAACCTTTTGTAGTTGGCATTGCAGGTGGTAGTGGTTCTGGTAAAACCTATCTTTTGCATTCATTATTAAAACACTTTACAGATGATGAAATATGCTTATTATCACAAGATCATTACTACCGACCAAAATCTGAACAATTTGTTGACGAAAATGGAGAAATAAATTTTGACTTACCAGCTGGAATTGATGACGCTAAACTATTGGAAGACCTTTCAGAATTATTATCTGGAAGAGCCATAGAAAAAATAGAATATGTTTTTAACAACCCATCAGCTCAACAATCAATTTTAACGTTTTGTCCAAAACCAATTATTGTTGTAGAAGGTCTTTTTATTTATCATTTCAAGAATCTTTCGCAGCATTTTGATTATCGAATTTACATTGAAGCTGATAATGAAATAAAATTAGCTCGCAGATTGCATCGCGATCAGATTGAACGTGGTTATTCTAAAGAAACCATTCTCTATCAATGGAATAACCATGTCTTACCATCTTACGAACATTACCTTAAACCCTATATTTCTACGGCAAATAAAGTGATCGTAAATAATCACAAAATAGATACAGAAATAGAAGAAGTTGCAGAAATGCTTCGCCAGAGGTTGTGAAAGCACTTTAACAAAAACAATAGTTCCGTTTAAACCAATTTTATAAATTAAAAAAATTCTTACATTTGCGCTCTTTCAGATTTTTTGATTGACGTTGAGTTACAAATTTTTAAATAAAGTCCACTTATAATTATTATGCAGGGTAAAGGTGCTATCAGGTTTTTCGCAATCGCTCTGGCGTTAGCGTGTATTTATTCTCTTTCGTTTTCTATTGTAACATATAATGTTGCTAAAAATGCAAAGGCGTATGCCAACGGTGATGCTGTTAAAGAACGTTTTTATCTTGATTCAATAGAAACTGAAACGGTTTACAATTTGGGATTTCAAAAATTTACGTATGCGGAATGTAAGCAAAAGCAAATAAACTTAGGGTTAGATTTAAAAGGTGGAATGAATGTTACGATGGAAATTTCTTTAAAAGAAATGATTCGTTCATTAGCAGGCAATAGCGATAATGCAGGTTTCAACAAAGCATTAGACTTAACAGAAACAAGATCTAAAACTAGCAACAAGAATTATGTAGCTCTTTTTGGTGAAACTTTTAAAGAAGTAAACCCTGGAGTTGCGCTTGCATCTGTATTTGCAACAAAAGAAAATTCGGCTAGAATCAAAATTAGCTCAACTGATATTGAAGTTTTGGCAGAAATTAAAAAAGAGGCTGATGGAGCAATCGATCGTTCTTTCAATATTTTGCGAACACGTATTGATAAGTTTGGTGTAACACAACCAAATATACAATTACAAGATAATTCTAACCGTATTTTAATCGAATTGCCTGGAGTTGATAATCCAGAACGAGTAAGAAAACTTTTACAAGGTTCTGCAAAACTAGAATTTTGGGATACGTATGAAAATGCTGAAATTTTTCAAGCATTAGATAATGCCAATAAAGCGATTAAAAATAAAAATGCATTAGCAAATCCAATTGCAATATCAACAGATTCGAGTTCAGTTACTAATAGTTCATTGGTTAACGTTGCTGATACTGCAAAAAAAGATGGTTTAGCATTATTAGATAAAATAAAATCAGATACGAGCAAAAAAGACACATCTTCAGCTACCCAGAATGCTAATTTCACTAGAGACAATCCATTATTTGCTGTACTTTCTCCTGCAATTTATCAAGGCGAAAATGGTCAACAACAATTAAGGCCAGGTTCTACAATAGGATATGCAGCATTAAAGGATACTGCAAAAGTGAATAATTATTTGCAATCACAAGAAGTGAAGGCAGTATTACCATCAGACGTTAAATTTTTGTGGGCAGTAAAGCCTTTGGATAAAAATAATGTATTTGAATTGCATGCCATTAAAATGACAGGCAGAGATAATCAAGCTCCATTAGCGGGAGATGTAATTGCCAATGCACGAGAAGATTACGACCAAACTGGAAAACCAGAAGTAGTAATGATTATGAACAGCGATGGTGCAAAGACCTGGAGAAGAATGACAGCAGAAGCGTCAAAAGATGCAATAAATAAAAGAAGTATTGCGATTGTTTTAGATGATTATGTGTATTCAAGTCCAACCGTTCAATCAGAAATAAGTGGTGGAATATCATCTATATCAGGAAATTTCACTGCTGACGATACCAAAGATTTAGCTAATATTTTAAAAGCAGGAAAACTTCCTGCACCAGCAAAAATTGTTTCAGAGGCAGTTGTTGGCCCATCTTTAGGAGAAGAAGCCATAAACGCTGGATTAATTTCTTCTGTTGTAGGTTTATTAGTGGTTCTTCTATTTATGCTTTTCTATTACAACAGAGCTGGTTGGATTGCTGATTTAGCACTTTTTGCCAACGTTTTCTTTATCATGGGTGTACTTGCCTCACTTGGTGCTGTACTTACATTGCCAGGTATTGCTGGTATTGTGCTTACCATTGGTATGGCGGTTGATGCAAACGTGTTGATTTATGAAAGAATCAGGGAAGAATTAACTGAAGGACAACCCTTTAAATTGGCCATTGCAAATGGATATAGAAAAGCTTATTCTTCTATTGTAGATTCAAACGTAACTACTTTACTAACAGGTATTATTCTTTACATTTTCGGAAGTGGACCTATCCAAGGTTTTGCAACTACATTGATTATTGGTATTATCACTTCATTGTTTTCTGCCATATTTATTACTCGATTAATTTTCGAGTCGCAGATTGCAAAAAACAATATTATTTCCTTTTCAAATAAATTTACTCAAGGAGCATTTAAAGGTTCTACTTTTGATTTCTTATCAAAAAGAAAGCAATTTTATTGGATTTCTACTGCGATTATCGTAGCAGGAATTGTTTCTCTTTTCTTTAAAGGATTAAGTTTTGGTGTTGATTTTAAAGGTGGAAGAAGCTATGTAGTTCGTTTTGCTGACGATGTAAAAACGGGTGATGTACGCGAAGCATTAAACGTAGCTTTTGGAACCGCTCCAGAAGTAAAAACCTTCGGAGGAGGTAACCAGGTAAAAGTTACTACTTCATACATGATCGATAATACAGCTGAAAATGCTGATTTGCAAGTTGAAAATAAATTAAATGAAGGCTTAGCTAAAATCAATAGTAAATCAGAAATATTAAGTTCAGAAAAAGTAGGACCAACTATAGCAGATGACATTAGGGCATCAGCCATATATTCGATTTTACTTTCGATGCTGGTCGTATTTATTTATATTTTAATTCGATTTAAAAGGTGGCAATTCGGAGTGGCAACTTTAGTAGCACTAGCACATGATGTTTTGATTTTAGTATCTCTCTTTTCTATTTTAAACGGAATATTACCATTCTCATTAGATATTGACCAAGCATTTATTGCAGCTGTTTTAACGGTAATGGGTTATTCAATTAATGATACGGTAGTAGTTTTTGATAGAATTCGTGAGTATTTAAATGTTCATCATACTAAAAATGAAGCACTTGCTCCAGTTATAAATAATGCATTAAATAGCACTCTTAGTCGAACAATGATTACTGGATTATCCACCATGTTTGTTTTGGTGATTCTATTTATTTTTGGTGGAGAGGTTATTAGAGGATTTTCTTTCGCCATGTTAATTGGAGTAATTTTTGGAACATATTCATCCATATTTATAGCAACTCCAATTGTGGTTGATTTAGTAAAAAACAAAGATGATGTTCGTTCTTTATCAACAGAAATAAAGAAAATAGCATAAAATGATAAAGTAAAAAATTAAAAAGGCATGTGTTCGCAACACATGCCTTTTTTTGTTTAAAACAAATTCAAAATCAAGGACTTATTATAATATGAAAGAAATAATCGACATTCCGGAAACAAGCTACCCTAGAGTAGTAATCGTAGGTGGTGGATTTGGTGGAATTGAATTAGCTAAATCATTAAAAAATAAAGAAGTTCAGGTTTTATTGATTGATAAACATAACTATCACACGTTTCAACCTCTACTTTATCAAGTTGCAACAGGTGGTTTAGAACCAGACTCTATTGCTTTTCCGCTACGGAAAATCTTTAAAAAGCAAGCTAACTTTGTCTTCAGAGTTGCAGAAGTAACAGAAATTGTAGAAAATGAAAATGTAATTCATACCTCGATTGGTAGTATTAAATATAATTTTTTGGTAATTGCAACAGGATCTGAAACCAACTATTTTGGCAATACTGAAATAGAAGCGAACAGCATGCCTATGAAAACCATTCCTGAAGCATTGGATTTACGCAGTATGATACTTCAGAATTTTGAAAAAGCTTTGCTTCACAATAATCATGATGAACAAGAGCAACTCATGAATTTTGTGGTAGTTGGCGGTGGACCAACTGGAGTTGAAACAGCTGGTGCTTTAGCCGAACTTAAAACTCATGTTTTGCATCAGGATTATCCAGAATTAGATATTCGCCGTATGCAAATTAATTTAGTAGAAGCTGGCCCAAATCTTTTAGGAGGTATGAGTGCCCAATCATCTGAAAAAGCAGAAAAATTTCTTAAGAAATTAGGAGTTACTGTCCGATTGAATGAGCGAGTTAAAAGTTATGATGGAAAACACATTGAACTTTCTGATCGAAAAATTCCAACATCTAACGTTATTTGGACAGCTGGAGTCAAAGGATCAACGATTCCAGGTTTAAATGCTGATGTTTTTTCGAGAGGAAATCGAATTCTAGTTGATGAGTTTAATAAAGTACAAAACACTGCTAATATTTTTGCAATTGGTGATGTTGCTCAAATGCAAAGCGAAGGTTTTTCAAACGGACATCCTGGAGTTGCTCCGGTTGCAATACAGCAAGGTAATTTATTGGCAAAAAACATAGTTGCTAGCATAGCAAAATCTGAACTTAAACCATTTAAGTATTTTGATAAAGGATCAATGGCTACTGTTGGAAGAAATAAAGCCGTGGTTGACATTGGAAAAATTCGCTTTCAAGGAATTTTTGCTTGGTTTGTTTGGATGTTTGTTCACTTGCTTACGTTAGTTGGTTTCAGAAATAAAATAATTGTTTTTGTGAACTGGGTTTGGAATTATTTTAGTTACGATCGTGGCATACGATTGATTATTAGGCCGTATAATCGAAAAGAAAAAGTTAATTCATTAGCCGAAACACAATGATGAAAATTATTGAATGCCCTAGAGATGCCATGCAAGGTCGAAAAGAATTTATTCCAACTGAAAAAAAGATTAGATATATTAATGCTTTGCTTCAAGTAGGTTTTGACACACTTGATTTTGGAAGTTTTGTTTCGCCAAAAGCAATTCCTCAAATGGCTGATACTAAAGAAGTTTTAAAATCTTTAGAATTTGGAAAGTCGAAAACTAAATTGCTTGCCATCATTGCAAATGTAAGAGGTGCGGAAGAAGCTCTTGAATTTTCAGTAATTGATTATTTAGGATTTCCTTTTTCTATTTCAGAAACTTTCCAACAACGAAATACCAATGCTAGTAGAGAACAGGCATTTGAATCGGTGAAAATAATTCAAAATTTATGCATTGCCAAAGATAAAAAAATGGTAGTTTATTTAAGTATGGGCTTTGGAAACCCCTATGACGACGTATGGAGTGTAGAAGAGGTAGAAAATTGGACCAAACAATTTGCAGCATTAGGCATAGAAATTATTTCGCTGGCTGATACAGTTGGCACTGCGAAAGAAAATGATATTGAACAAATTTTTTCTTCATTAATTAAACAATATCCAACAATAGAATTTGGAGCTCATTTGCATGCAAGTGCAGAAAATACCATTTCAAAAGTAAATGTTGCGATAAATGCTGGCTGTTTTCGAATTGATACCGCGCTTTTGGGTTTTGGTGGCTGCCCTATGGCTGCAGATGATTTAGTTGGAAATGTTGATACGGAAAAAGTAATTCAATTAATTGAATCTAAAAACATAAAACTCAATTTGGATGAAGATGCTTTGCTTAAAGCAAAAATACTTGCATCGCAAATTTTTAATTAAAACGAAAAGCCCAACGAAAACTTAACTCCAAAGTTCCGGATTGTATTTCCTTGATTTCTTATTTGGTAATCACGTTTATAAATTTCGTCGATATAACTAAGTCGGTATAAAAAATCAACACGGATTACTTTTAAAATATTTTCAACACCGGCAGAAATCTCCGTATAAGGTTTCTGCTCTAGGGTCCGGAAGTCATTATTTATGTTAATGGCCCTGTTTCTATTACTTAACCTACCAATTACGGTTCTTGCACTTACCACTTCTCGCCATTTCAATTTATTTAATAACGGCAAACGATTGAGAAATAATCCACCAAAGAAATGTTGAACATCAAGAGATACAAACTCATCGCTAATAAATTCAAAATTATTCATCAAGTTAAATGCTGCACCAGTATAAAAAGGAGTTTCGTTGCCGCGATGTATGTCGAGTAAAGCAAAAGGAACGGTCGAAAAAGTTTTGCCAGCATTCAACTGAATTATACTTCTACCAATTAACCCAAGTTTAAGTCTTTGAGAAACAGTAAAAGAAGCTTTTTGATAACTAAGTTTTGAACCTAAAAAATTATTGATTCCAATGGTATATCGCAAAGTCAAAACAGGTGCTTTTACGGTTCCTAAATTAATTCGTTGGTTATCGTTTTGAATATAATATTCGTTGAATGCAAATCGGCTTTCAAATTTTATTTCTGTAGTTTTAAAATCAGTTTGTACATATCGGTTTAAAGTGTCACTTAAATTATTGGAAAAAAAGTTAGTGAAATCAACCGTATGCAATGAAATCCGCTCGGTAAAACCCCTTCTCACTTCACTTTCAATCCAAATTCTGTTTTCTTCTTTTCTATTTAATAACGCAAAACGACTAATTTGAGCTGTTGAGGTAAACAACGAACTGGCAAAAACTGCAAATGGTGAGCTTAAGTCAAATTCAAAGTCTACTCCTATTTGATCTATATCATCGCGCCGTTGAAAACCAACTTTAGTCCAGTTTTTTTTAGATAAAATATATTCAGCCTGAGCATTATAACGAAATTTTGCGTCACGAAAACCAAAAGCTCCGTAACCGGAAAAAATGAGCTTTTTACTAAATTTCTCATTGGTTCTTGCTCCTAATCTAAGTTTTGTACCTTGTATTGTGTTGCTTGCATAAAGTGCTGGGATTGGACCCAAATCAATTTTTCCTAAATCTGCATAACCTTCTAAAACGGTATAAGCTATAGTTACTGCTCCTTTTATTCGTGGAATATTTTTTATCGTGTCTATCATGTTATAGACTTTAATATCCGTTTCAGTTAATTGTTCGTGTCTGTTAATATCCCAAAACTCAGGTGCTTTTTCTTTTATATCTTCAGCTAATTCTATCTGGTTTTCATAAAATTTCTCTTCATGATATTTATCCAACACAATATTTTTGCTGGAAACATAAAATTTAGCTACTAAGCCAACAAAGTTTTTTGAAATGTCGGCAAAATCAATTACAATTCTTGATTTGACCGGAAACCAAATTCCATTTCCAACTGGAACTAATTCTTGTTGAAATTGTGCTTTCTCTACAAAATTCAAATTAGCAGTTTTGCCTATGTCAAGATTTATCTGCTTTAAAGCAAATGTTGAATCTGTGATCCAGATAAAGCCAGAAAACAATAAATCATACTTATTTCGAGGTTTTACTTTTATTTTAAAGCAGGTAAATGTGTCAATTACAGTCGTATCAATCAAATAATATTCATAAAACAAAAAACCTGCATCTGATATAGGCGATAAAAAATCTTTGTTGAAGAAATTTATTTTATTGTCATTAAAATTATATTCTTGGAAAGTAGAACCTGAAATTTGAGAAGTAAGCATTCCATCTTGAATTCCAATTCCAGAAAGCCTTGTTGCTTTTACAATTTCTTTCTTTTGCTCAGGATTACTTTTATAATAAACATCTGATAAATTTTCGGAGAAAAAAACCGGCAAATGTGCTGAACCATCTTCTCCAGCAAGGTATTGAAGGCTGTCAAACATTGAGGTAATGGGATTAAAAAGTTTTCGTTTTTTAATATTTTCCGAAATGTTATCAATATCAACTAATACTTTCACATAGCTTTCCAACTCATACGATTTAGCATTCTGTTTATTTAGCTTGTCTTTGTTGGCAATTGCTTTCCTTATTATGGGATGTGCAGGATTTTCGCCAGCCACAATACTTATTTCTTTTAAACTTACTAAATCTCCTATCAACTGAAAATCCATAAGTTGAGTTACACCATTTTTAATTTTTTTACTTTTTGGCTTATAACCTAAATAAGAAGCTCGAACAGAATCGAATGCATCAGCAGTTTTTATCGTATAAAAACCATCAAAATCGGTATTGACGCCGTTCAGATTTCCTTTGAATACGATAGTGGCAAATGGGATTGCAACACCTGTAGATGCATCCGTTACCCTGCCTTTGATAATAGTTTCCTGTGCATGAGAAACTAAAATAGAAAGTAAAGAAAATATGATGGATAAAACTGAATGCTTCAATTAAAAATTATTAGCTACGATCTGGAGATAAAACCATTTTATAATGAAGAATTCCAGCTTCTTCAAATATATTTCCCACTTTACTAAACCTAAATTTATGATACAAACCAACAGCCGTAAGCTGAGCATGCAAATATATTGGCACGCTTTGTTTTCCGATATCTGTTAGCATTTGCACAATAAGTGCAGAACCCATACCAGAACTACGGTAATCTGCTAAAACTGCGAATCGCTCTAATTTAATTCCATTGTTTGTTTTTCTCCATCTGGCAGTGGCTACAATTTTATCATTAATTAACGCCATGTAATGCGTGGAAGTTTGTTCGTACTCATCATATTCTTCTTCTTCGCTCACTCCTTGTTCTTCAACAAATACCTTACGTCTGATCGAAAAAATTTTATCCATATCATCCGGTTTACTTACTTTTTCAACTTTTATAACCTCAGAATTACTCATTACCGATCTATCTAATTTTATTACCTTGGGAGTTCTAATTTAATCTAAAAAAATAACGCTAAGGTATGAATCTTGATAAAACATCAACAAAAGCTTTCGAAGATGTAGATAAAAACGATACGAAAAAAGAAACAGATCAGATGTTGGAAAAAATTGCTGAATTACAGGCAACTATGTATGCAGAATCTAAACATAGTTTTCTGGTAATACTACAAGGTATGGATGCGTCGGGTAAGGATGGAACTATTCGGAAAGTATTTTCATCAATAAACCCGATGGGTTGTAGTGTTACCTCTTTTAAAGCACCAAATAATCATGAAACATCACATGATTTTTTATGGAGAATTCATAATCAGACTCCTGAGCGTGGTATGATTAAAGTATTCAACAGATCTCAATATGAAGATATTTTGGTTCCCACAGTTGAAAAGTTCTTGCCAACTGAGCAAATTGATAGACGTTATGATGATATAAATAATTTTGAAAAATTGTTGGAAGATAATAACACACATGTACTTAAATTTTATCTTCATATTTCAAAAGAAGAACAACAAGAGCGATTTAAAGAACGATTAGACATTCCCGAGAAACGTTGGAAACATAATCCAAACGATCATAAAACAAGTTCAAAATGGGATGCTTATATGTCAGTTTATGAAGAAATTTTTAAACGTTGCGGAAAAGACAATCCTTGGAATATAATTCCTGCAGATCAAAATTGGTATCGTGATTATATGATTACCAAAGTAATATATGAAAAAATGGTAGAGTTAAAGATGAAATACCCCAAACCTAACTTTGAGAAAAACTAATTCCAGAGTTTAAAAATAATTTTACTTTTGCTTCACTACATTTAAAACCTTACCATGTCATTACAAAAAACAACTGAAATTCTTGGAGGTAAAGCAGAATCACTGCTTAACCATACATGTAAAACTATATCAAAAGAACATCTACACCTGCCAGGTCCTGATTTTTTGGATCGTGTGTTTTTACAAACCAATAGAACTATTCCGGTTATTAGAAGCTTACAAACATTGTATAGCCATGGCCGATTAGCGAATACGGGTTATATGTCCATTTTACCTGTTGATCAAGGAATTGAACATTCTGCTGGAGCATCTTTTGCACCAAACCCAATGTATTTTGATGGAGAAAATATTGTGAAATTGGCGATCGAAGGTGGCTGCAATGCTATTTGTTCCACATTTGGAGTTTTAGGTTCGATTGCCCGAAAGTATGCTCATAAAATACCATTCATTGTAAAATTGAATCATAATGAATTTTTATCGTACCCAAATAAATTTGAACAGCAAATGTATGGTAGTGTAGAAGATGCTTGGAATATGGGTGCTGTAGCAGTTGGAGCAACTATTTATTTCGGATCGGAAGACACAGGTCGCAAAATTGTAGAAATTGCCGAAGCATTTGAACGAGCACATGATTTAGGAATGGCAACTATACTTTGGTGCTATACGCGAAACAGTGCTTTTAAGAAAGATGGAATTGATTATCATACTTCGACTGATTTAAGTTCACAAGCTACACACCTTGGAGTTACCATTCAGGCAGATATAATTAAGCAAAAAATACCAACCAATAACGGTGGATACAATGCTTTAAATTTTGGTAAAACACATCCGAAAGTTTATTCAGAACTTACTACAGATCATCCAATCGATCTTTGCCGATACATGGTTGCCAATTGTTACATGGGCAGAAATGGTTTAATTAATTCTGGAGGAGAATCAAAAGGAGCTTCAGATATGGCAGAAGCGGTAGAAACAGCAGTGATAAATAAACGTGCTGGTGGTCAAGGACTTATTTTAGGAAGAAAGGCATTTCAACGTCCTTTTGCTGAAGGAGTAACGATGTTAAATGCAGTGCAAGATGTTTATTTAAGTAAGGAAATTACCATAGCGTAATTTTAAAATATAAAAAAATATTACCAGTTTAACAATATAATAGCAGTTTTGAGATGGGTTGGTTTAAACGTGTAAAAAAAGGAATTACCACATCAACAGAAGACAAAAAAGAAACTCCAGATGGAGTTTGGAACAAATGTCCGAATTGTAAAAAAGTGTTGCATGCTACCGAACAGTTTGAAAACAAGTTTGTATGTCATCATTGTGGCTATCATTTAAGAATAGGATCAAAAGAATATTTTGAAATTTTGTTTGATGAAAATCAATTTACTGAACTATTTACAACTATTGTTTCCGCTGATCCATTAAATTTTGTTGATACAAAAGCGTATACAGATCGATTAAAAGAAACTGCTATAAAAACGGGTTTAAAAGATTCAATCAGATCTGGCCATGGAAAAATAAATGGACAGAATTTAGTTGTCTGCTGCATGGATTTTAATTTTATTGGTGGTTCAATGGGATCGGTAGTTGGCGAAAAAATTGCCAGATCTATAGATTATTGTATTTTACATAAAATTCCATTTATGATTATTTCAAAATCGGGTGGTGCCAGAATGATGGAAGCTGCATTTTCACTAATGCAAATGGCAAAAACATCGGCAAAATTAGCTTTGCTTGCTCAAGAAAAATTACCATATATATCTTTATTAACAGATCCAACTACTGGAGGTGTTACTGCATCATTTGCGATGCTGGGTGATATTAATATATCTGAACCAGGAGCTATGATTGGTTTTGCTGGACCTAGAGTAATTAAAGAAACAATCAAAAAAGATTTACCGAAAGGATTTCAGAGTTCTGAATTTGTATTGGAACATGGATTTTTAGATTTCATTGTAGACCGTAGAGAATTAAAAGCAAAACTTTCAACTTTTCTTAAAATCGTTAAACCAGATGAACCAATTAAAAAGAAAGTAGCTAAAATTGCAAAAGCAATTGAATAAAAATTAAATTTTAACAGCAAATAGTTCTTTCACCTTTTCAACTACAAAATCTATTTCTTCTTTCGTATTTAACTTACTGAAAGAGAAACGAATAGATGGCCGATCAGAACTAGCTTTAATTGCAGATAATACATGCGAGCCTACATTGGAGCCAGAAGAACATGCACTGCCACCGGAGGCTGAAATGCCTAAAATATCTAGATTAAAAAGTAGCATATCACTCATTTCCATTGAAGGGAAACATACATTTAAAACTGTGTATAAACTTTCATTCTTATTGATATTACCATTAAAATGAATTTCAGGAATTGCTTTTTTCAATTCCTCAATCATGTATTCCTTTAAACCAAAAATATATTTCTGATGCTCATCCAAATGTTGATAAGCAACTTCCAACGCTTTAGCTAAACCTGCAATTCCATACACATTTTCGGTTCCACCTCGCATGTTTCGCTCTTGCGACCCTCCAAAAATTAATGGTTTTATTTTAATGGTATTTTTTACATATAAAAATCCAACACCTTTTGGACCATGTAACTTATGAGCAGCACAAACCATAAAATGAACTTTTAAGGCAGATAAATCATGGCGAAAATGACCAATTGTTTGTACCGTATCAGAGTGAAAAATTGCATGATACTTTTCACATAAATCACCTACAATTTCAAGAGAAATTTTAGTACCCAATTCATTATTAGCTTCCATTAAAGAAACAAATGAACGGGGATTGTTTTGTAGTAAATATTCGAGATGAGCTAAATTTATGTTTCCCTCCTGATCTATATCGACAAAATCTAAATGAATTAATCCTTTAGAAGTCAGGTCTTCAAGCGTATGTAAAACTGCATGATGTTCTATTCTGGAAGTAATTGCATGTGTAATACCTAAATCTATCATTCCACATCGAATAGCAGTATTATCCGCTTCTGTACCACCAGATGTGAAGAAAATTTCTGAAGGCGTACAATTCAAAAGTTTGGCTACAGTTTTTCTGCTTTGCTCAACAATAGTTCTTACCTCTCGTCCATGTGCATGTATGGAAGAAGGATTTCCATAATGCAGCCGCATAACATCAACCATTACTTCCAAAACCTCAGAATCCAAAGCTGTAGTTGCTGCATTATCGAAATAAACCTTCATAATAATTGTTTTTTACAAAAATATGCTTTTTATTAATTTACTTTTTCTGAATTAATTCTTTAAAATCTGAAATAATTTTCATCGCCAAACCATCTGCAGTGGTTTCACTATGGCTTTCAGCATAAATTCGAATAATAGGTTCAGTGTTTGATTTTCGGAGATGAACCCATTCTTTATCAAAATTAATTCGTACTCCATCAATTAAATTTACGGGTTGCTTTTTATATTTAATAACGATTGCTGAAAGTAAAGAGTCGATGTCCATATCATCTGTAAGCGTTATTTTATTTTTCGAAATATGATATCTTGGATACATACTTTTTAAACTCGAGGCAGTTTTTCCTGTTTCAGCCAAATGACTTAAAAATAAAGCAATTCCAACCAGAGCATCTCTTCCAAAATGCAATTCAGGATAAATAATTCCTCCGTTTCCTTCTCCTCCAATTACTGCATTGGTTTGCTTCATTAGGTTTACTACATGTACCTCCCCGACTGCTGAAGCATGGTATTTTTGTTTGGCTAATTCCGTTACATCCTGCAAAGCTCGAGTAGATGAAAGGTTAGAAACCGTATTTCCTGGAGTGTGTTTTAAAATATAATCTGCAACGGCCACCAAAGTATATTCTTCTCCAAAAGAATTTCCATCTTCACTTACAAAAACTAATCTATCTACATCTGGATCAACAGCAATTCCCAGGTTAGCTTTTCTTGCTATAACTTCAGCGGAAAGTGATGACAAATGTTCAGGCAATGGTTCCGGATTATGTGGAAAATTACCATCAGGAATTGTATATAATTCAATAACTTCCGCAACTCCCAAAGCCTTTAAAAGAGGCGGAAGGGCTATGCCTCCTGTTGAATTTACACAATCAATTACTACTTTATACCCTTGAGATTTTATCGCTTCAATATTTACCAATGGCAAATTTAAAATAAGTTCAATATGCTTATTAATATACGTGTTATTATAAATTAACTTTCCAATTTGACCTATTTCTGCAAAAATAAAATTCCCTGTTTCTGCTATTTCTAAAACTTCTGTTCCGTCCTTTTCTGAAATAAATTCTCCCTTATTATTAAGTAATTTAAGGGCATTCCATTGTTTAGGGTTATGGCTAGCTGTAATTATAATACCTCCAGCTGCATTTTCTAAAACAACTGCAATTTCTACGGTTGGTGTGGTAGAGAGTCCAAGATCGATAATATCAAATCCTAAACCTTGAAGTGTTCCAATTACAAGATTTCGTACCATTTCTCCAGAAATTCTAGCATCTCTTCCAACAACTATTTTTGTTACACCTTTTTGATTTAGAATCCATTGTCCGAATGCAGAAGCGTATTTTACAATATCTATGGGGGTAAGTCCTTCATTAATTTTGCCGCCAATAGTTCCCCGAATACCTGAAATTGATTTTATAAGAGTCAATATAATTATTTTAGGATGCAAAACTAAGAAATTTTGACGCCAAGGCAAATCATATGAACAAGCAAGATTTTCCCCTCAAAATTGCATTTGTTAGCTAATGTTCTATATTTGTCACAATAGCATGAATCAAAAAAAATGACTGAAATTCCCAAAAAATGGTTTCATAATTGGTTCAATTCGCCATATTATCATATTTTATATACGCATAGAGATGAAGAAGAAGCAGAATTTTTCCTCGATAATCTATGTGCTTATCTCACTCCAAAAGATCAATCAACTATCTTGGATATTGGATGTGGACGTGGCAGGCATGCTATCTATTTAAATAAAAAAGGATATAGCGTTACTGGAATTGATCTTAGTTTGGAAAATATTCAAGTTGCTCAAAATCATGAAAATAAAAATCTACATTTCTTAGTAAAAGATATGAGATTTCCATTTTCTGAACCTGTTTATCATTATGCATTTAATCTTTTTACTAGTTTTGGTTTTTTTGATTCAGACCAAGAAAATCAGAATTGTATTAATAATTTTTGTTCAAGTTTGGTTTCTGGGGGATCTCTCGTTATTGATTTCATGAATACAGAATTAATTGAAAAGAATTTGGTTATGAAGGAGATACAACAAATTCGACAATATGAATTTCACATAAGTCGTAAAATAGAAAATAATCATTTTATTAAATTAATACAGTTTGAAGATAAAGGAAAACAGTATAATTTTAAAGAAGAAGTAAATGCATTGAGAAAAAATGATTTCGAAAGATATTTTCAAGTTGCTGGTCTTGAAATAAAAGATGTTTTCGGAAATTATAATCTTGACATATTTGATCCTGAGAAGTCAGAAAGATTGATTTTTATTTGTGAAAAAAAATGACAGAATATTTATTAGCATTTGATAAAGACTTGTTTTACACAATTAATAATGGATTTTCAAACAGCTTTTTCGATGTTCTGATGCCATTTTTACGAGAAAAGACAAATTGGATTCCATTATATGTTTTAATTATTTTTTATTTAATTAAAACATATAAACTCTTCAGTTTTGTTGCAATTGTTTCATTATTAATTACTTTTGGAATTTCTGATTTCACCAGTAGCAAAGTCATTAAGCCAACATTTGCAAGAATACGCCCATGCAATGATCCTGAAATGACTCATGTTCGATTATTGGTAAATTGTGGAAGTGGAAAAAGCTTTACATCAAGCCACGCAGCCAATCATTTTAGTATAGCAGTTTTTCTTATTTTACTATTCTATAAACGTCATTCTTGGATTCTTCCTATAGGATTATTTTGGGCTTTTTCTATATCATTTGCTCAAATTTATGTCGGAGTACATTACCCTTTAGATATTTCTGGTGGTGCATTGTTAGGTACTATTGTTGCATTTATTTTATATTTATTCACTATTAAATTATTTCCTGTTTTAAAATTAACATGAGTTATTTTAATTTATTTCTGCTTTTTTTTTGTGCATTTGTTGGTGGATTGGCCACTTTTTTCTTTAAAAACGATCAATCAAAAAATTTAAAATTAGTTTTATCTTTTAGTGGTGCTTATTTATTTTCGATAACTGTTTTGCATTTGTTACCCGATGTGTATGAAAATGGAAATCATACAGTAGGGATATTCATCATGATTGGTTTTGCCTTTCAGATTATTCTTGAACAATTTTCTCAAGGTATAGAACATGGTCATATTCATTATCATAATAAACAATCAAACACATTTCCAATTGGCATTATAATTAGCTTAAGCATTCATGCTTTTTTAGAAGGAATGCCCTTAGCTTTGAATAGCACATCTCCCTTAGTATATGGGATAGCATTACATCATATACCAGCATCTTTTGCATTAGCTAGTATTCTTCAACAAAACAAAATTTCAAAAACAAACATTATCTTTTTATTATTTCTTTTTGCCATAATGACTCCTTTAGGATTATTTGCCAGTTCAGAACTAAGTAACGGAACAATAGAAAATATTTCTGTTTATTTTGATTTAATTATGGCATTAGTAATTGGAATGTTTTTACATATATCAACAACTATTTTATTCGAATCGAGTGTAGACCATCGTTTTAATTTATATAAAATTATAGCAATATTAATTGGAGGCGGAATTGCTTTAGTCACATTTATAATTCATTAGAAAAAATTGCTGATATTTGACATAAATGTATGTAATCCAACAATTTATAGTTTTTGATATTGAGTACTGTCTTTTAAAAACTAACCTCGAAGTTTATCTAATAAATTATTAAGTTTTATTATTTCTGTTTTATTTAAATTTTTTTCTAACTTATTTTCAATATTACTTTGACCGTCAAGTCTCAATAAAAGCGCTAAACCACTCGCGGAAATATGAATATCTACTGATCGCTTATCGCAAGAATTTAAGGATTTTTTTACCAACTTTTTTTGAACCAGTCTTTCTACAATTCTACTTGCATCAGACATTCGATCAAGCATCCGGCTTTTTAATAAATTTATACTTGCAGCCTTACCAGACTGACCACGTAAAATTCTCAAAATATTGTATTGTTGAATTGTAACACCTTCATCATCATATCGATTCTTCATGTTTGAAATCAACCAATTGTATGTAAAAATTATATTTACAGCCGCTTTATGATAATCGGTTGAAAAACGCTCTTGCGAAATTTCTTTTTCTAACTCCATTAATAGTAAATATATTTTAATTAAAATTAAATTAAATGGTGAAATAGAATTTATATTTCAAATGTATTGCCTTTATCTTGTTCATTATCTAAATTAAACTTTCGCTTAAAATTATATGGACAATGCCTACAACCGTTTTTACAGCAATAACCTCTTTTCAAGTGAAATGCTTCTGTGAAAACATAATTTCCATTTGGATCTATATAAAAATCTTCGCTTTCTTTCATGCTGAAATCAACAACCTTACGGATGGTAGTTTGTTTTCAAAATGCTTTTTTAATTCCTCTCCGTTGCCATGTATGGTCCAAACTTCTTTCGCTTTTGATTCAGAAATCAACCATATTATGTCATTCCAATCTGCATGATCGCTGATAAAAAGTTTAATTCCATCTTTATTTTGTAGATTTTGCCAACCAGAAGCAAAAATCCTAACTGCATTCTTACTATTTAAATATGAATTAAATGTAATTGGAGGTACAATGTAAATATAATTTCCATCTCCATTTTTCATCAACTTACGATCGTAAAATTGCCATAGTCCAATATTAACTCCAAATGATTCATAGATTTTGTGTAATGGAGAAATTGAATGATGTATTAAAATATTTTTTTTGGGACAATTCTCGGTTATTAATTTTGTCAATCGTTGTGCTTTTCCTAATGAGTATGCGCCTAAAATTATATTAAAAGGAACTTTATTTAACTGTAAAATACTTTCCACTGGATCAGGATGTGAAATTTCCGGATTGGCAAATGTGCTTTCTGTAATTAATACATCACACAAAACCAATTCAAAATCAGAACATGTTGTGTCTTTTTGTAATTTATAATCACCCGTATATAGATATTTTATTCCATCACACTCCATTAGTACTTGAGCACTTCCAGCGATATGATTTGCAGAATGAAATGTAATTAAAACATCTTCGATTTGAAATTGCTCATTATATTTTTTGTGGTCAAAAACTGTTTTGTGTTTTAACGAATGTCGAAACTTCATAATTTCAATAGTTTCACTAGTCGCAAATACTTTATTATTACCAGCAATAGCATGATCACCATGTGCATGTGAAATAATTGCAATACCTACAGGCTTAACTGGATCAAGGTAAAATCCACCTTTTGAACAAAATAAACCTAAATCAGTAACGGTTAAAAAATTCTGATCAATTTCATTAACCATTATTTGCAACTTGAAGGGTATGTATTTTTTGATCTAAAGCTAAAACTTGCGATATGACCAAATCATATCCATTATTTTTGATTTCCCAATCACTTAATTCGATTAATTTCTCTTGTGGGTATTGTTTTGAAATTCGAGCTTCAACTAACTGCCTAGAAATTGTATCACGCTTCATAACACGTTGAATTCTCATTTCTAAGGGAGAAGTAACTACAATTACAAAATCCATCTCTTTATTTGATCCACTTTCAAATAAAATTGCTGCTTCTTTAATTATATATAACTCCTTAGAATGACTATTACGCCATATTTTAAAATTATTTAAAACCACAGGATGCAGTATTTTATTTAATTGAGTTAATAACTTTTCATCCGCAAAAACTTGCGAAGCAATAAATTTCCTATCTGGAGTATTATCTGAGTTGTAACTTAAACTTCCCAAAAGATTCTTAATTTCCTTTTTTACCAGTTCATCATTTTTTAGAATATTTCTCGACTCTACATCAGCATTGAAAACTGGTATTCCTAAAATTTGAAAAATTTTACAAACTGTACTTTTTCCACTACCGATTCCACCTGTTATTCCAATTGTAAGCATTATGGTCTGAGCAAATAATTAATATGAGTTGGTCGAATTTTTTGATTTAATGTACTTTCAGGAAATCTAATTAATTCTGCTTTTAAATAATCACTTCCTTTTTCAATTAGCGAATAATCAACTACTGCCTCGAAATCATTTGCCGAGATTTGTGAAAAATTGCTGAGAGAAACAAGATAAGATACATTTACAACTGCAGGATAAACTTTAATTGAATAATTTTCTGGCATATTAATTACCTTCAAAGGTAATTCTATTTTATTTTCAGTAAATTCCTCTACTGGTAACTTTACCCTAATTACTTTAGGTTCAATTTGTACATTTAATGATAATTTTTCGAGATTTAAATCAAACTCCTGAGAATTTTTTATTAGGGTTAATTTTCTTTTTTCTGTCGGCCAAAATAATATTTTATTTACAATTTGTGCACTTCCGCTAATTTCAACGCTATCTGGTTTGCAAATAATTTTGCCTGCTGAGTAAAATTTATCTGCAAATTCAACAGTTAAGTTTAGTTTTACGGGAACTTTTCTTTTCAATACATTTACTTGACCAAGATTTAAAACATCGGGAGAAACTTTACCAATTAAAAATTTATCATCTAGTTGATCATTTAAAACCGGAAAGTAATTACTTAAGGAAATTTTAGATTGATTTTTTATCTTGGAAATATCGATTATCAATGAATCTGGAAATTTCTTGATCTTTAAAAAAATAAGTTGCCAGCCTGTACTTTCGACTTGGTATCTAACTGAAATATTATTATTTTCTGCCATTATACTTCCAGCTGGTGCATTTTTCAAAATAATTACACTATTAACTTCATAATTATACTTTTTTGAAAGTGTAGTAAACAACCAGGCTGCAACAGAAAAAAGCAGACAAAAACTAAATAAAGTTAGTTTTCGTCTGCTTCTACCAGAAAGATTTTCGTTGAAATCCTCCATTTGATGATCTATTATTCTTATTAACTATTCAAATATTACTTACCTAATTAAACAACTGCTTTGTTTGCAACTTTAGTAGCTTCTGGTGAAAGAGCTGCCCGATCAAACTTTATCCTAACATTATTATCAACTTCTACTAAAAAGAAATCGGTTCCTAATTCTGCAATTTTGCCATGTATACCACTATTTGTCACAATTTTATCTCCTTTTTTAATCCCTTCAATAAACACTTTTTGCTCCTTAGCTCGCTGAGTTTGCGGACGAATCATGAAAAAATAAAAAACTACTCCAATTAAAACTATTGGAAGAAAACTCATTATTGGATTACTTGCACCTGTTGTTTGAGGAGCCATTAAAATTAAATCTATCATTTTTTTTACGTAATTAATTAATTTCCGGCAACATCGCCTCGAAGATAAAGTACTTTTGTATTGGGTATAGTATTCGCAATTACCGTTATTGTTTTATTCTGAAGTCCGGTTTTACCTTTACTATCAAATATTACTTCTATTACCCCCTTTTCACCTGGTTTTATAGGTTCTTGAGACCACTTTGGAATAGTACACCCACAAGTAGCGGTTGCATTACTCACAATCAAAGCACTTTTTCCAGTATTAGTAAATGTGTAGGAATAGGAAACTTTTTCTCCTTCTTTTATTTTTCCGAAATCGTAAACATCTTTATCAAAACTCAAAATGGGCAACTTAGATGTATCCAACACTCCATCTGCTGTCATAGGATTACTTATTGCATCAGCTTCAATTTCTTTTTTATTTGAATTTTGTTTGCAACTAATTATCAGCACACTTGCAAAAATTATCAACAATGATTTATACATATTTTATTTATTTTGTTATTCTCTTATGAACCAATTAATCCTCTACCGGTTTTTCTAATTTCTTTATTTAAATTAAAATCAATTAGAATTTTATCTAATATTCCATTAATGAATGTATTGCTTTTGGGAGTGCTATATTCTTTACTAATATCAATATATTCGTTCATAGTAACTTTTAAAGGAATTCCATTAAAATATAAGAACTCTGACAATGCCATTTTCATTAAAATTACGTCCAACATGGCAATTCGCTCTATATCCCAGTTTTCTGTCTTCTTACCTATTATTTCATCAAATCGAACATCATTTTCTTGAGTTTTGCGATACAAATTTATAATAAACTCTTCATCATCTTCCCAATTAGCTGATACAGAAGCTAAAAAATGTTCTGAATTACTTTCTTCTGTAAAAGATTTAATTGTTTTAGAAACCATACTATTGATTACTGCTTCATTGGAATTCCAGTTTATATCATGTTCTTCAAACCATTGTTTTACAACCACCGATTTCATGATAATCTTTTTGAATATATGAAGTAAAAAATCTTTATCTGTATCAAAATTATTCACCTCATTGGCTCCATATGTTTCGTATTCAGCTTTTTTCTTTAATGTTTTGAATAAACTTCTAACAATATCATGATCTTTTTGCCAACTCACTTTTGATGATTTTAAGCGAGCTATAAATTCAGAGTTGGTTTGTAGTAAATGGATGATTTTATTTTGAGCCAAACTTCTGTTTGGATTTAGATCAATTTCTGAGGGCACATATTTTTCCGCTGATTCTAACGCATCTGTTTCAACATATTCTGCCATTTCTGCTAGCAATTGAAGCATATATAAATACATTTCTCTTACTTTTTCAATTTGTTGAAGCAAAATCTTTTCAAAAACCAACTTATCCTTGTTTTCTGATTGCGCAAAAGAATACAATACTTGTAATACTTTGACACGTAAATGCCTTCTGTTTAGCATGAGTTATTTATTTCAAAAAACGTTTAAAAGAATCAATGATTTGCAATATAATCTTAAAATGAAGATTTTAACAGTTTGATATCGTGAATTCGCTTTTCAGCTAGTTTATTTGCAGCAACATGTGTTGGCACATTTTCCGCTTTCGACTTCTTCAAAATTTCGCGCGTTACTTCATAAATGTGTTCTGTTTGCATCATTGCTCTTTTTTTACTAAAACCATGAAGTTCAGAGTAAACATTAATTAAACCACCTGCATTAATTAAAAAATCCGGAGCATATAAAATTCCTTTATCAATACACATTTGACCATGTATGTTTTCGTCGGCCAATTGGTTATTAGCTGCTCCAGCTATAATTGCACATTTTAATCTAGCTAAAGTATCAGAATTTACAGTTGCACCTAATGCACAAGGCGAGTAAATATCAATATCCAGATCGTATATTTTTTTATTATCAATAACTTTGGCATTATACTTTTCCGAAACCAATCTCAATCGATCTTCATCAATATCTGAAATGTAAACTGTTGCATTTTCATTTCTCAATTTTCCAACTAAATGTTCTCCAACATGTCCTACTCCTTGTACCAGAATTTTTTTTCCTTCTAAATTATCGTTTCCCCAAAGTTCTTTAGCAGCCGCTTTCATTCCCATATAAACTCCATGCGCTGTTACTGGCGATGGATCTCCACTTCCTCCCATTGATTCAGGCACTCCAGTTACATGCTTTGTTTCCATGCGTATGTATTCCATATCTTTAGGATTTGTACCGACATCTTCTGCTGTAATATACTCGCCATTAAGGTTTTGAATAAATTTCCCATACCGCCTCATCATCCCTTCGCTTTTATCTTTAGATGAGTCTCCAATAATAACTGCTTTACCACCGCCTAAATTTAAACCAGTAATTGCTGCTTTGTAGGTCATTCCTCTTGAAAGCCTCAAAACATCATTTAATGCTTCGGCTTCCGTTTTATAGTGCCACATTCTTGTTCCTCCAAGTGCCGGACCAAGAGTTGTGTCATGAATTGCTATTATTGCTTTTAATCCGGTAGCTTCATCATTGCAAAATACCAGTTTTTGATGACCATTTTTTTCCATTTTTGAAAAAACTGATTCGCTTTCGTTGTGGTCTTTGTTATTTTCCTGCATTTTTGAAACGCTGTCTGGTTTAAAATATTTATATTTTGCTTAAACAAAATGGTTAAAATAACTCTATTGCATATTTTTACCTTGCGACAAAAGTATATTTATTTTCTAATTGCGCCAACATTTTAAAACCAACTCATTTCAGCTATTTTTGCACAAAATATATCGCTTTTTTCAACATTTAAGAATGCTGACTTAGGTAAATTCAATGAAAGATTTAGCATACTTAAATAAATATTTTAGGAAATATAGTAGAAGATTGCTTGCAGGAGTGTTTTTTGTAATTGCATCAAATTTATTGAGCATATATCCAGCGCAAATCATTCGTATTTCTATCGATCTGATTAAAGAAAATTTAATTCTTTATCGTTTGTCGGCAGGTTTTGATAGTCAAACAGCTCATTATAAAAACATCGCTTTGCTTTTTGGAGGTATTTTGTTATCCCTCGCTCTTATAAAAGGGATTTTTATGTTTTTCATGCGTCAAACAATTATTGTTGTTTCAAGGCATATCGAGTATGATTTAAAAAATGAGTTATATTCTCATTATCAATTACTTTCACAATCTTTTTACAAAAAAAATAATACTGGAGATTTAATGAATCGTGTGACTGAGGACGTAGGAAGAGTTCGAATGTATTTAGGACCTGCAGTAATGTACGCGATCAATATGGTGGTTTTGTTTGTATTAATAATAGTAACCATGTTTAGTATAAATGTACGGTTGTCAATATATGCACTTTTGCCATTGCCTTTTCTTGCCGTTGCTATTTATTTGGTTAATGAAACGATAAATAAACGTAGCGAACAAATTCAAGAGCAACTTTCTGGTTTATCTACTTTCGTGCAAGAAACTTTTTCAGGAATACGAATTCTAAAAGCCTTTGTAAGAGAAAAAGACCGAAAGAGATTTTTTGCTGAAGCAAGTACTAATTATCGAACACAATCAATGGGATTGGTGAAAGTACAAGCTATGTTTTTTCCAACAATGTTAATTCTTATTGGTTTAAGTACCTTATTAACTATATTAATTGGAGGATTAGAAGTTATAAATGGAACCATAACCACAGGCAATATTGGTGAATTTATAGTTTATGTTACATTATTAACCTGGCCAGTTACTTCTTTAGGCTGGGTAACTTCATTGGTTCAACGAGCAGCAGCTTCTCAAAAGAGAATTAATCAATTTTTGAATACAAAACCAGAAATAGTGTCTGGAAAAACTAAGATAAATCAACTTAAAGGTGATATACGATTTGAGAATGTTTCCTTTTCGTATCCTGGAGCAGGTTTTGAAGCTTTAAAATCAGTTTCATTCCATGTGAAACCAGGCGAAACCTTGGGAATTTTAGGAAAAACAGGTTCAGGGAAATCAACTATTGGTGCATTATTAAATCGACTTTATGATGCAGATAAGGGCAAAATATGGATTGATGAAATTGACATTAAAAAGTATAATTTAACCGATTTAAGAAAGAATAATGGCTACGTTCCTCAGGAAACTTTTCTTTTTTCGGATACTATTTCGAATAATATTGCTTTTGGATTGCCAGGAGCCTCGCAAAATGAAATAGAATTAGCGGCTAAAATCTCAGATATTCATGATTCAATTTTATCATTCCCAAATGAATACGCAACTGAAGTAGGTGAGCGTGGAATAACTCTGTCAGGAGGCCAAAAACAACGGGTTTCTATTGCAAGAGCATTAATAAAAAAACCTATTATTTTATGTCTTGATGATTGTTTATCTGCAGTTGATACACAAACAGAAGAACGGATATTTAATTCTCTTTCAACAGAAATTAAGGGTAAAACAACAGTTATAATTAGTCATCGTATTTCTTCTCTGCGGAATTCAACTAATATATTGGTTCTTGATGATGGTGAAGTTATGGAATATGGAAATCACCTTGATTTACTACTGAAAAAAGGACTATATTCTCAATTCTATGAAAAACAAATACTTGAAGAAGAAAGCATCGATAAACCTGATAATGTTATTTTGAACAAACCAGAAGGATAAATCTTTTTTTTTACTTTGAAATTTTAAATTCTATATTTACCAGCGTTAAAAAGAAAAAAAACAAATGGGCGATTTTGATAATAAAGACCGGGAAGAAGTTTTCTCAAGTAAGGTAAGAGCTGGAAAGCGAACGTATTTTTTTGATGTAAAAGCAACTAAATCAAATGATTACTACATTACAATTACTGAGAGTAAAAAAAGAATGGAAGATGGTCAATTCATTAAGCATAAGCTTTTTTTATATAAAGAAGACTTTGAAAAATTCTCAGAAGGCTTGGTCGAAGCAGTTAATTATGTAAAAACCAATCAAGAAGTTGTAGAAAGAAAGTATGAAGACTTTGAAACTTACACTAGAAATAAGGAAGAGCGGGAAAGTAAATCAGGAAAAACAGATTCAGAATCTGATGAAACAGCATTCAAATACTAATAGATTTATTTATTAAAAAAAATCCGACTACCCGTCGGATTTTTTTTGTCGAATTTTTTCTTTACCCAATTCTCGGGAAGAATTTTCCACATTAATTTTAAATAAAATGATTTAAATTACCTTCAAACAAGGTTTTACAATTAAATATGTAACGGTAACATTTTTGCTTTTCGCTTAATATAGCGAATATGCAAAAAACATCTACACTTAAAAATAGTTCAAATATCCCTCCCGTTGAAGAAAAAAAATCATTTTCATTACCGCCAGGTATTATAGGATTTATAGAAGAAACCGGTGGGCTTGGATCATTTGCGGCTCGTTTTTTCAAACAAGTTTGGCGGCCACCTTATGAGTTTTCAGAATTTATTCGCCAATGTTATGAAATAGGATATCGGTCATATCCCTTAGTAGCTATTACTGGATTTATAATGGGAATGGTACTTACTTTACAATCGCAACCTACTTTAGCAAAGTTTGGAGCAGAATCATATTTACCAGCAATGGTTGCTGTATCAATCATCAGAGAAATTGGACCAGTAATTACTGCTCTTATTTGTGCGGGTAAAGTAGGTTCTGGTATCGGTGCTGAACTTGGATCAATGAAAGTTACAGAACAAATTGACGCGATGGAAGTGTCAGGCACAAACCCGTTTAAATATCTGGTAATAACCCGAATTCTTGCTACTACCTTAATGCTACCTGTATTGGTTATTATGGCAGATGGAGTTTCAATGGTTGGCTCCTTCGTCGGAATTAATATTAATGATGATGTAAGTCTTACACTATATATTGATAAAGCCTTTAAAGCATTGGAATTTTCTGATTTGCTACCTTCAATTGCAAAATCTTTTTTCTTTGGCTTTGGTATATCTTTAATTGGGTGTTACAAAGGATATAATGCCGAAAATGGAACAGAAGGTGTCGGTAAAGCATCCAATTCAGCGGTTGTTGCTTCTTCGTTAATGGTTTTTATTATAGATGCGATTGCGGTTCAGGTTACTAATTTATTTATTTAACATGGAAAATAAAATAGAAAAACAGAGGCAAGACTTAGAAAAAGATGAAACCAGAAGTCAAGATATTGTAATTCAAATAGAACATTTAAAAAAATCATTTGGAGGAAATGCTGTTTTAAAGGATATAAATTTAATCGTAAAAAAAGGAGAAAATATTGTTGTTCTTGGAAAATCAGGTACCGGTAAATCTGTAACCATTAAATGTATTGTAGGATTAATAATTCCTGATGATGGAAAATTAATAGTGCTAGGGGAAGATTTGATGGAAATGAACGATGAGGAACTAGATAAACTTCGAATGAGAGTAGGCTTTCTATTTCAAAGTGCAGCTCTTTATGATTCAATGTCAGTTCGTGAAAATTTAAAATTCCCACTTACCAGACAAAAACAAAAAGCAAGTAATGATGAATTAAATACATTAGTGGCTGAGGCTTTGGAAAATGTTGGATTGGCTGAAGCAATTGATAAAATGCCATCAGAATTATCTGGCGGAATGAAAAAAAGAGTTGGTTTAGCTAGAACACTAATATTAAAACCCGAAATAATGTTGTATGATGAACCTACAACAGGTTTAGATCCTATTACTTCCAGAGAAATTTCTGAACTTATTTTAGAAGTTCAGAAAAAATATAAAACATCATCTATTATTATAACTCATGATATAGCTTGTGCAAAAATTGTTGCAAATCGAGTCGTTATATTAAAAGATGGAGAATACATTGCAGAAGGTACGTTTGATGAATTAGAAAAATCTGAAGACGAATTTATACGATCATTTTTTTTATAAATTAAATATTAACATGAAAAATAAAACAAATAATAGATTAAAGCTAGGAATATTTGTAATCATTGGAATTACGCTATTTATTGCAGCCGTTTATCTTTTAGGGAGTAAATCAAATTTATTTGGAGGTACATTTCCTTTAACTGCAACATTCAAAAATGTTGGTGGTTTAGCTCCCGGAAATAATGTTCGATTTTCAGGAATTACTGTAGGAACTGTTCAAAAAATTGATATTATAAGTGATACTACTGTTATGATAACAATGGTTATTAAAAATGAACATAAAGAATTTATTAAAACCGATAGCAAAGCAGCAATAAGTGCTGATGGACTTATGGGAAATAAAGTAATAAACATTTTGCCTGGCGAACCTGGTTCGCCTGATGTAAAAGAAGGTGGAATGATTGGTAGCGTAATGCCTATGGACACTGAAGCAATTATGAAATCCTTGGAAGCCACAGGAAAAAATGTTGATATTATAACTCGAAATCTCGCAATTTTAACTACAGAAATTGCTGGAAACGAAGGGACTAAAGATGTAATTGCTGCTTTAAAAACAACGTCACAAAATGCAGCAGTATTAAGTGGCGATCTTGCAAAAATAACGACCAAAATAACTAATGGAGATGGTGCCTTAGGAAAAGTATTATATGATCAAAATTTTTCTAACCAACTAGATAAAACAATTAATAATGTAGAAGCAGCAACAAACAATTTAAATCAAAACATGCTTGCTTTGCAAAGTAGCTTTTTATTTAAAAAATATTTTCGTAATAAAGCTGAGGAAGATGCAGCGGAAAAAGAAATTGATGAAGATGTTAAAAAAGCAGTAGAAGAACAAATTCCTAATGCGGTTGAAAAAGAAATTGAAAAAGTTGAGAATCCAACATTTAAAAAATCTAAAAAAGAATTGAGGAAAGAACGGAAAGAGAGATAATTCATGTGCTTCATTTATAACTAACTAAGTCTAAATTTTATTAGGCGATGATTTAATAAGTTAAATATATTTGGCATTGCGATAATTCAAAATTACTTTCCCGAAAAATCCAATTCTTACTCATTTCGGGCAAATAAAAAAAATTAATAACTCATATTAAATTTTAACATAGCAAACATATAAATTAGCTTCAAATATTTTTATGTAAAAAGTTAAATTCGGATAGACTTGTCTTTTATTAAAATTTTCCTTTAATTTGTAAAATGTTTTTGACGAATGTTTTCTAAAACTTGCGAATACGCTATAAAAGCAATGATTTATGTTGCTCAAAACTCTAGTGCTGAAAAAAGGATTTCTATAAAAGAAATTGCTAGAGAAACAGCTGCTCCAGAGTATTTTGTAGCTAAAATTATGCAAGATTTACGGAAAAGAAAACTCATTCATTCAATTAAAGGTCCTAATGGTGGTTTTTATTTGAACGATCATGATTTGAAAAGTACGATAGCTGATATTGTGATTGCTATGGATGGTAACGGGATATATACAGAATGTGTATTAGGCTTAAAAGCTTGTTCGGAAAAAACCCCTTGTCCGGTTCATTTTGAATTTGTTGAAGTAAAAAAGAACTTGATCAAGATGTTGGAGAAAAATACCATCAGAGATTGTTATGAAAAAATTGAAAGTGGGAAATTCTTTTTGAAAAAGGAATAATTTTTGCATAAATAAAAGATAAAAAGGTATTAATATATAAAATATGAAAAACTATTACGTTAACTTATTTTTTTTAATCTATTTATTTTTCGCCACTCCACTTTATGCCCAAGAAGCAAAAAACATTATAAAAATCAGCAATAACACAATAGGTCTTTGGCTGATAATTATTATGATAGTTATGATTGGAGGTTTAATAATTGGAAGTTTATATATGAAGTTTCAAAAGCAGATAAGTGAAAATAAGCGTTGGAAAAAGGAAGGCGAAAAACAGCATTTTCCAGAATACTTAAAAAACCTGAATAAACAGGAATTGAATCAACTATTTGATTTAAAAAAAGATAAGTTGAAAATTAATTCAAGCGAAGAAAAAAAAAGTACGACACTTAAATTTATATCTTTCTTAATTCTATTTCTGGGTAGCTCTATTACTGCTTTAGCTCAAAAAGAAATTGATCAAACAATTCCAATTTTAACAAGGCCTGGAATCATAATTACAATTATTTTATTAATTATTCCGATATTTTTGGGTGTTGCTTATGCATTAGTTAAAGCAAACAATACCCTTAAAAATTATTATAATAAAGATCGAGTTTCTGAAGCTGAAAAATTTGCAGAGCATTTATATAAAATGAATGATATTAATTCAGACGAAGAATTAATAAAGAAAAAAGAAGCCTTAAGTTATAATTTATCGAATCAGGAATTATCTGGATCAGTAAAAGCTGAAGATTCTAAAGGAATAATAAATAATATTAGTGATGTTCATCAAGTACATTTTACTTCAGTAAAAAAGAAAGCAATTCCTAGACCTGCTTTAGATCCCGGCATCGGAAAACTGATTGTATGGTATTTAGGGTGTGCAACTTTTTGGTTAGTAATTGGATCAGGCATTGGCGAATACTTGGGCATAAAATTCGTTGCGCCAGATGTAGACCACGTCAGTTGGTTAAGTTTTGGAAGATTAAGGCCGGTACACACCAATATTGTTTTTTGGGGATGGGCCTCGCTTGGCATGATTGGTTTAGGATATTACGTTGTTCCAATGGTTAGTAATGCAAAAATATTCAGTTTAAAATTTGGATGGATTGCCTTAGTGCTTACTAACTTAATGGTAATTTTTGGCACTATCTGTTTAATGGCAGGATTTAATAATGGTGGAGGTGAATTTCGTGAATACGTTTGGCCAGTAATGGCTTTATTTGCAGTTGCACTTATTCTTACCTTAGCAAATTTTTTATTAACAGTTGCAAAACGAACCACAAAAGAAATTTATATTTCTAATTGGTACATTATTTCTGCTATTATTTTTACCATAATAGTTGCTCTTACAGCATACCTTCCTTTTTGGCAGGATGGAGTAAGTGAAACCATTGTTCAAGGTTATTTTATGCACTCTGGTGTTGGAATGTGGTTTACGTTATTCACTTTGGGTTTACTCTATTACTTTATTCCTCAACAACTTAACATTCCGATTTATGCTTACAGTTTGGGTATTCTAGCATTTTGGACACAAATATTGTTTTATACCATAATTGGTACCCACCATTTTGTTTTTGCTCCATTACCTTGGTGGTTACAAACAGTAGCTATCGTTGGAAGTGCTGGTATGATAATTCCTGTTGTTGCTGCAACCATAAATTTCAGTATGACTTTTAAAGGACAATGGCATAAGGTTAATAACAGTTATACACTTCCCTTTTTTCTGGTAGCAGTGGTTTATTATTTTATAGTTTCTATGCAAGGAACAGCAGAGGCTTTTAAATTTACAAACCTGGTTTGGCATTTTACTGATTTTACTGTAGCTCATGCTCATGCAGGCTTTTACGGCATTATAACTTTTGCTATTTGGGGTGGAACTTATGCAATTGTACCTCGATTAACTGGTAAAGAACCTCCACAGGGTATAGTAGGTGTACATTTTTGGCTGGCATTTATTGGACTAATATTTTATGTGGTTCCTCTTTCAATTGGGGCAACCTTGCGAGGTTTGATGTGGATGGATAGTAAACCATTTATTGATAGCGTAGCGATGATGTTTGATTATTGGATTTGGAGAGCAATTGGAGGAAGTCTGATGTTTATTTCACATTTAGTATATGCATATAATTTTTATAAAATGACTACGAAAGAAATAGAAGTAATTGATGTAAAGACAGAAGCGTTTAGAATTTTAGAGAAAAAAACTCAACCCATTTATTAAAAAAGACTATGAATGTATTTGCAGATCATAAGAAATTATACTCCATTGCAGGAGTTTTCTTTTTTACATTAACATATTTGGTAGTAATAATGCCAGCGTTTCAAAACCAAAACAATAATGCACCACTACCCGGAACAAAAAAACTAGAAGGAGACGCTTTAGCTGGAAAATTAATTTACATAGGTGAAGGATGTGTTGGCTGCCACTCTCAACAAGTAAGAAATGTTGAAATGGATAAAGTTTTTGGATCAAGACCAGGAGTTGCAGCTGATTATGCCAATATAGGAAGAACAAGTATTTGGCAAAATACTGCAACAGTTATGGGAACAGAAAGAACTGGTCCCGATTTAACCAATGTTGGAGTAAGACAACCAAGTACTGAATGGAATCTATTGCACCTATTTCAACCAAGGGCTGTGGTTTCTCAGTCTATTATGCCATCGTATAAATGGCTTTTTGAAATTAAAGAAAAACCATCTGCGACAGATGTAATAGTAAATGTACCTCCTGAATTTCTTAATGGTAAAAAAGGAATTGTTGTAGCAAAAAAAGAAGCATTACAATTAGTTGCATATATACAATCATTGAAACAGGCACCATTACCAGATGGAACACCAGCATTAGAATTTTTATACAAAAAAAAGATCATAGTTTCTACAAATTCAGGTGCGGTTGCAGCGTTAGAAGATGGTCAAGCCTTATACGCAGCAAATTGCCAAAGCTGTCATCAGGAAAACGGTTTAGGATTAAAAGGTGCATTTCCGCCATTAAAAGCAAGTCCGGTTGTAAATGGCGATAATTTAAAATTATATGTTGATATAATAATGAATGGATACGATGCTCGACCGGAATATGCAGCAATGGCAGCGGTAGGTACAAATATGAATTTCAATGAAAATCAGGTTGCGGCTATTATTAATCATGAGCGAAGTAGTTGGGGAAATACCGGTAAACAGGTAACCCCAGAAGAAATAAAAGTAATTATGGGTTTTATTAAAAATGAAATATCAGCAGCTAAATAATATGAAAAAGAAATTAATTGCCACTACATTAATAATAGCTATTCCGTTTTTAACAATGGCATGCCCTACTTGCGAAAGAAATCAACCAAAAATATTAAAAGGAATAGTTCATGGTTCTGGTCCTGAAAGTAATTGGGATTATATCAGCATGTATTTAATTTCAATTATTACTATTATTACTTTGTTTTACAGTATTAAATATCTAATAAAACCAGGCGAAAAGAATACAGATCATATAAAGTTTACGATTTTAAAATAAATGATTATGGCTAATAAAAGTTCAGTATTAATATTTATTGATGAAGATATAAAGCCTTTTGGCGAATTTAGTGTTCCAATTAATTTCGAGTTGGATACCCGTAAATTAATCGATGGAGATCATATTCTAAAAATTGTTAGCAAGGATCCAAACGGTAAAGAAGGATTACGAAGAATACCATTTACAGTAAGAAACGGTCCTGCTATAGCAATTGAAGGATTAAACGAACATGAAGTTGTTGATGGCATTCTTCCTTTAATGATAAATGCTTACGGCAAAGGTGATCAAAAACAATTTTTGATAGAAGGTAGTGAAACTCCTAAATCAACACCCGCATGGTTTTGGGCAATAATTATTGGGTTTGTAGGATGGGCTATTTATTATACCATTATATCACTAACAACCCCTTTATTTTGAACAAAGAAATTTTAACATTAGTTGATGTAAAACAATTAGTTGATACTTTTTATGAAAAAGTACGAAATGATGAACTATTGAGTAAGATTTTCAATCCGGTAATAAAAGATAATTGGAAAATGCATTTAGCCAAAATGTATAAGTTTTGGCAAACTATTTTGCTTAATGAAAACACCTATTTAGGAAACGCATTTATTGTTCATGCTAATTTACCAATCGGAAATGAACATTTTACTCGTTGGCTCGAATTGTTTAATCAAAATATTGATGAGCAATTTGAAGGAGAAAAAGCAATTGAAGCAAAACTAAGGGCAGCAAAAATGGCTGAGCTATTCGAGTGGAAAATAAATTATGCTAAAACAAATTCATCAATTTCTATTGTCTAAAAAAAAACATTACTTAAATTTTCACTAGCTAATAGTTTTTCGAAAGGAATTTTTATCTTTCTGCCAGCAAGTAAAAACTCAAGTGGAAGATAAAAAATTAGAGTGGCATATAATCCTAAATCCCATATCTGGTGGAAAAAAATCTTTACACCTTTGGAAAAAAATAGAAACTGTTTTATTTGATTCAGCTATTTCTTTTAAAAAATACGAATCTAAATTCGCTGGTAATACAATTTCTATTACCCAAGAAATTATTACTTTAGGTGGAAAAAATTTTATCCTTATTGGCGGCGATGGCACTGCAAATGAAGTAATTAATGGAATATTTAATTCTACAAACAATCCTTCCGAATTTACAATTGCTATGATTTCTGCAGGAACTGGAAATGACTGGATAAAAACGATTGGTAATTATTCTTCAATATCTACAATTGTTACCAGCTTAAATCAAAAAAACACATTTTTACATGATGTTGGATTACTGAGTTTTATAAATGATGGAAAAAAAAATAAAAGATATTTTTTAAATATCGCAGGATTAGGATTTGACGGTATGGTTGTGAAAAAGTTGAATGAAGGTAAAAGTATATTTAAAGGAACTAAAATTCAATATTGGCTAGCAATTTTGCGTTCTCTTTTATTTTACCAACTAAAAAATATTACATTTTTAATTGATGATGTCGAAAAAACAAGTAAAACACTTACGGCAGCAATCGGAAATTGCCAATATAATGGGGCAGGAATGAAACAATTACCTAATGCAATCATGGACGACGGATTATTGGATATTACTATTATTGGAGATATGCCGAAATGGAAAATGATATTAAATTTACCAAAATTATCTAATGGAACTTTCATAAAATTAAAAGAAGTAAAAACATATCGTGCTAAAAAAATAGTTGTAACAAGCAAAGACTTAATTTTTGTAGAAGTTGATGGTGAATTTGTTGGAGAAACTCCTGCAGAAATAAGCGTTATACATCGTGGAATTCAAGTTTTGAAATGGTTGTAAATACCAAATAATCATCTAAATATAATTTTTGGAATTAAAAATCGCTTATATTTTGATAAAATTTAATCTGCTGATTCCTAATGAAAATAAATATAACACGTTTAAATCTAAGGTCATTTATACTACTCAACTTTTCTTTTATAATTGAATTATTAAATTCTCAGGTTGGTAAAAGTTTATTGGTGACCGGAATTTACATACCGAAACTGATGCAAAAAATTATCTGATGAATGGCCCTTTAAAAAGTTATGCAGAAAATGGTTTTGGTTTATCAATTGTTGAACTAAAATAAAGCAACAAACCAATCGGGATGTGCGGCTTAATTATACGCGACTATCTAGAATTTTCTGATTTAGGACTTGCTTTTTTACCCAGGTACTTACAAAAAGGATATGGTTATGAAATTGCTAATGCTGTTTTGCAAAGTGCATTTAATGATTTTAAATTTAATCATATTTGAGCGATAACATTACCTTCAAATAATTCTTTTATAAAATTACTCGAAAAATTAAACTTTAAATTTGAGAAAAATATAGTTATCCCTAAAGATGTTGAAGAACTTTTGTTATTTCAATATCTCAGATAACTTATTTCCAAATATTCTTTAATTCTAAATTAACTTTATCTACAAAAAATACTTTTGTGCTATTCTGAAATGAAGTAGTAAAATCGGAAACGTAAAATAAATATTTCGGCTTTTCAGCATTGCTTAATAGATTTAATTCGGCTAATTTCTTTTTTGTATAAATAGCTGCAACCTGCGCATTATCAATAATTTCAACTTTATCCTTATAATATGCTACAATTTCGGGTTTTATTAAAGGATAATGAGTACAAGCCAATACAATTGCATCAATTTTTTTAAGTTTCGGACGCGATAAGTATGAATGAATAATAGTTTTACTAATATTATTATTAAAAAAACCTTCTTCTATCATAGGTGCAAGTAATGGTGTTGCCAAGGTTTGTACTTGCAAATCCTGATTTAACCCAAGCAATTTGTGTTCGTAAACTTTTGATTTAATAGTTCCTCTGGTTCCAATTACTCCAACTTTATGAAGATCTTTCCGACTTCTTATCAATTCTATTACTGGATCAATTACATTAATAACTGGAATAGAATTTCCTACTAATTTTTTTACAGTATCAAAACCTAAACTTGAAGCTGTGTTGCAAGCAATTACTATTGCTTTACAATTTTTCGTTAATAAAAATTCTGCAACGCCTTTACTGTAAGCACTTATGGCCTCAGGAGATTTATCGCCATAGGGAAAATGAGCTGTATCGCCATAATAAATAAGGCTTTCTGATGGCAAAAGTTTATGAATAGCGTTGGCAACAGTAAGTCCGCCAATACCTGAATCAAAAATGCCTATGGGTTGAGAAGAGTTCAAAAATAGAAAGGGATTATAATTCACAAATTAATGCGAAATATAATCCCTTGCAAATAGAATTTACAAAATTACTTTTTTGGTGCAGGCTTTATCGGCGATCCTGATGTTGCAGGTGAATTTGCAGGTGCCGAAATTCCTGTAATATTTAATTTCTTTTTAACAAGATCCATAATATTATCAGAATCTTGGGCATAAATTACTGCTCCAACGCTTTTATCAAACACGTAAGCAAATCCATTTTCTTTTGCTACTGAATTTATAGCATCTTCTGCTTTCTTCAAGATTGGAGAATACAATTCTTCTTTCTTTTTACTTACAGATTCTTGAGCGGTTTGTTGAAACTCTTGAATACGGCCTTCTAAATCCGTAATTTCTTTAACTTTTGATTGTTTTATTGCATCAGCCATCATTGCTTCTTCACCTTGATATTTTTCAACCTTAGATTGATATTCTGTAGTCATTGTTTTCAATTGAGACTCTAATTGAGTTCCAAAAGTTTGCAAGGTTTTGTCTGCTTCTTTAATTTCAGGCATCATACTCAACAATTCTGCTGAATTTATATGACCGAATTTTGTTGCCTGTGCAAACAATTGATTTACTCCAAGATTCATTACAATTGCTACAAGGGCAACTTTGATTAGGTTTTTCATTGTGAATTTTTATACTGATTTGTTTTATTTATTGATAATTTAATATTTACTTTTTATTTCATTAAAAGGAATAGCTTTTAACTATTCTAACTGATTTTTTATGTTTCTGACAATCAACAAACATTGCTCTTTTTATAACTTTTTTCCAAAACGGAATCCTCGTTACGAAGCAAATATCACAATTCTAACTTAAAAGAGAATTATTTTTTAATCTCTGCAGGTCTGGTTACTCCTGGCTTTTGCTGATTGTTTCCCGGATTAACTGGTTTAGTTGTAGGCGCTGTTTTGCCTGCAGGTGCAGTTGGTTTGTTTACTGGAGCATCATTTGCAGACTTATTTGTATTTCCACCTACCATTTGACCTGGTTTATAACCCATCTTTGTAATAACGTCATCACTCTTGTCATATTTAGGACTTGAGTAAATCATAATCAAATCGCTGTTTTTGTCAAACAAAAATCCATAAGCACCTTCTTCAGCAACCTTCTGAATTGCATTGTAAATTTTATCCTGAACCGGTTTTACTAAATCTTTTCGCTTTTGAAATAGTTCTCCTTCAAAACCAAATTTTAGCTTTTGAAAGTCTTTCGCTGCCTTTTCTTTGTCTACAATTTCTTGTTCGCGATTTTTACGCATATCCTCTGAAAGTAAAATTTGTTCAGCTTGATAAGATTTGTATAATTTGTCAATTTCATCATATTTCTTATCAACTTCTTTTTGCCAATTAGCCGATAAATCATCTAATTGACGTTGAGCTGACGCATATTCAGGAACATGCTTCAAAATATACTCACTATCCACATATCCTATTTTTTGAGACCAGCTTGTTTGAAAGGCCAAAACACAAATTACTGTTATAAATAACTTTTTCATTTTTTTTATTTTTAAAATCCTCCTAACGATTGGGCAATTGAGAAATGAAATTGACCTTTATTAGCTGTTTCATTCCCAGGAATTGCATCGAAACCATAACCATAATCTAGCCCTAAAAGTCCAAATATAGGTAAGAATATTCTAACACCAACCCCTATCGATCGTTTTACATTGAACGGCTGAAAGCGGTTAAAAGTGTTCCAAGTGTTTCCAGCTTCAGCAAATGCCAATAAAAATATGGTTGAAGATTGTGATTGAGTTATCGGATGCCTTAACTCCATAACGTATTTGTTGAAAATCGGGCTTCCATCTTGATCTTGAGTTGGTTCTGGTACTACAGAGTTGTTTTCATACCCTCTTAAACCGATGATTTCTGATCCAGTAAGGAAGTTAAAACCGGTAAGTCCATCTCCTCCTAATCTAAACTTTTCAAAAGGTGAAATTCCAATTCCACGATTATAAAGACCTACGAATCCAAATTGGGTTTTTAAATTCAACACTAAATTGCCATAAACCCGAATAAATTGTGATGCGTCAAATTTCCATTTATGATATTCAATAAATTTAAATCGTTCTTCTGGATTTGAATTTTCATCATATACATTTCCATTAATAAAAGAATACGGTGGTGTTACTTGCAAACTCAGTTGTATGTTCGATCCAGATTTTGGATAAATTGGTGCATCAACGGAATTCCTTGAAATTGATTGAGTTAAACTGATATTGTATGCTGTTCCATTATTAAAAACTGCACTTTGATAATCTTTTAATTGATACTGTTGAAAATTAATACCGGAATTTAATACAAAAAAATCGTCAGGTTTCTTCAATCGCTTTCCAAGTGTTACCCCTACTCCAGTTACGATAATATAACTACTCAAAACATCTTTAATTCTTCGATTATTTGATTGCTGAGATCGGTAAATGGATGTTCCAAAACTTATTGGTTTTTTGCCTCCAAACCAAGGTTCGGTAAACGAAAAACTATACGATTGAAATGAACGGCCGTTTGCTTGTGCCCGCAGACTTAATCGTTGCCCATCTCCAGTTGGAATTGGAGAATATGCCTTCCCATTAAAAATATTTCTAAGTGAAAAATTATTAAACGATAAACCAAGTGTACCTACTACAGTTCCTGCACCAAAACCTCCAGATAATTCGATTTGATCAGATGGTTTTTCTTCTACAATATATTGCAAATCAACAGTGCCATCTGTTGGATTTGGTTTTGGAATTACATTTGTTTTCTGATCATCAAAATAACCTAACTGGGCTATTTCGCGAGTAGTACGAATGATATCAGCTCGCGAAAATTTCTGACCAGGTTTAGTTCGTATTTCACGCAAAACTACTTTATCATTTGTCTTCTGATTTCCTTCAATGGTAACCTTATTGATTGTTGCTTGCGCACCTTCAGCAATTCTAATTTCCAAATCAATAGTATCTTGATAAACTCGGGTTTCAAAAGGACTCACATTGAAAAATAAATATCCATCATCTAAATATAATGACGATACATCTCTACCATTTGGATTCTGCTGAAGCCTTGTTTCAAGCTCCTGAGCATTATAAATATCTCCTTTTTTAATTCCCAAAATAGTAGTAAGAGCTTCTGATGAGTATTTGGTATTGCCAACCCAACTTATATTTCCGAAATAATATTTAGAACCTTCTGCAATTTCAATTTCGATTTTTACCGTCTTTTCGTTGTATTTATAAACAGTATCTTTTACAATATAAGCATCACGGAAGCCCAGATTAGAATAGGTTTCCAATAATTTCACCTTATCTTCTTCAAAGGTTTGAGGTTGAAATTTAGAGGTTTTAAAAACATTATAAAACTTTCGTTCTTTGGTGTCTTTCATACTTTTCTTTAACTTTTTTGCCTCAACACTTTTATTACCGGTAATCTCAATTTGGTGTATTTTAACCTTGCTTTTCTTTGCTATATTAATGATTAACAACACACTATTACTTAGGGCTGTATCAGGTTTTTGTGTTATTGCAACAGTTGCATTCAAAAAACCTTTTTCCTGATAATATTTTTTAATGGAGTTAATAGTGTTTTTTATCAAGTTTTCATTAACCACCTTACCCTGAGACAACTTGATTTTATCTTTAATTTCATCAACTTCTCCTTTTTTAATTCCATTAAACTGAAATTTTGAAAGCCTTGGACGCTCTTGAAGATACATATCAAGAAAAATATTGCTTCCTAGAATTTTTGTAATATTTATTTCAATATCTTCAAATAATCCTTGTTTCCAAAGGTTATTAATCGCTTTTGCAATTTTATCTCCCGGAATTTTTATTTTATCTCCAACTACTAATCCCGATAAGGTTATCAATGCGTTTTGATCAAGAAATTTTGTACCGCTAACGGTAACTCCAGCAAGTGTATACTCTTGGGGTTGGTTGTAATCAAGATTGATAAAAGTGCTGTCCTGAGCGTTTACAAACTGAACTGAAATGGACAAAAAAATAATAAGAAAAATGTTTTTCATTAAAGGGAATAAATTCAAATGCACTTAACTAACCTGTTCGCTGATTAAACCAAATCGTCTTTCGCGACCTTGATAGTCTATTATGGCTTGAAACAGATCCTCGCGACGGAAATCTGGCCATAACTTGGGAGTAAAATAAAGTTCTGTGTAGGCAATTTGCCAAAGTAAAAAATTGCTGATTCTGTTCTCACCACTCGTTCGGATAAGCAACTCAGGATCTGGCATAAAACTACTGCTTAATGTTTTTGAAAATAATGCTTCATCAATGTCTTCGATCGCCAATGTCCCGTTCTTTACATTTGTTGCAATATTTTTTACCGCATCTGTTATTTCCCATTTGGAGCTGTAACTCAAAGCAAGATTGAGTGTCATCCTTGTATTATTTTTTGTTTTTTCAATCGCTGAATCTAATTCGCGCTTACATCCAGATGGCAAGGAATTTAAATCGCCAAAAGCTTTAAGGCGAATATTATTATCCATTAAAGTGGCTGTTTCTTTATTGATAGTAAATACTAACAATTCCATTAAAGCATTCACTTCAAATTGTGGACGATTCCAGTTTTCGGTTGAAAATGCATAAAGCGTTAAATGTTCTAAACCAATTTCTGCTGCTCCTTCTACGGTATCTCGTACTGCTTTTACGCCATTTTGATGACCAAAAACTCTAAATTTACCCTTTTCTTTTGCCCATCTTCCATTTCCATCCATAATAATGGCAACATGTTTTGGCAATTTGTGAGTGAGTAATTGATCCTTAAAATTCATGTAGTCTAATCCTGGCGAAATATGATTCTTTATTTTTTAATGTGGTGTAATAAAACGTTTACAGAAATTATTTCAATTTCTGGATTTTTCGGAAATTTGATATTCCAGGACATCTAACCCGAACAAAAGTGTATGAAATACCAATAGTTGCAAACATGTAATTATCTTTCTTTTTAAGATCGCCTCGTTGAGTTTGAGGAACTCCTGAATAAACTCCATCGTTTAACTCTCCAGATCTGTCGCTTAATAATGCTGCAACGCTTCCATTTTTTTGGGCTAGTAATACTTTATCCACATACGTTCCTCCTACATCATCCAAATAATCTGTTGCTGTACTTCTATATCCTGCTTCTATATTAAAAGTATAATTATCTAAAAAATTGTACTTGATTCCAACACCATAAGGAATGGAAAAATTAACCAATGAATATTTACCTTCTTTATTTAAAGTGGTTCCCTGGCCTTCGGTTCCAAGTTTTTGAAGTTCATATTCTTTACCTTGATAGGTTGCTTTCGGATTGAAACGAAATATATTGAACCCTGTAAAAACATATGGAGTAAATCGATAATCTTTACTTCCAGGCTGATATCTAAAAAAATTGAACTCAAGCTGAGTACCCAACTCTTCAATAGATGAAGTAAAACTTAAATTACGTTCTTTGTTAAATGTAAAATTCGAAGTTGAATCATTTCCTTGAATTTTACCAATCATTAAAGAGCCTCTAAAAGCGAAAAAATCGCTGAAATTATATCTTAGATGGATACCTCCAGCTAAGTCAGTAAATTTAAATGGATTTCGAGAATTCATTTCTCCCATATAGCCTGATCCACCTATGGCAACTCCAGGTTCCCACTGTGCTTTTGCAGTTGAAACTAACAGCATGAAAATAATAGACAAAAATCTGAGCGTTGATTTCATTTTTTTATAAGAGGGGCAAAAATATAAATTTAATCCGATTAGTTTTGAGTTCTGATAAACTTGTGAATTAAGAGACCTGAAAAGCTTATGAAAATCTTAACGCTTATTAAGTTGATTTCTTTTAATAAGGGTTAAATCATTTTTTTTATCACTTGAAATATTTGCTTTTGTTCTAAATTTAACATAAAGGAGTTGTTAAAATGCTTTAAAAAAATAATTTCACCGCTGTAAAATAGTATTCCAAAACATAAAAAAATCCTTGCCAACTAAATGACAAGGATTGAATAAAATTTCAGGATTGTTAAGTTATAATAAATTCTAGTCCTTACTCTACCAGCAATTTTTGTCTGCTTTTTCCACGATTTGTTTGAATTTCTACATAATATAAACCTCGGTTTAGAGCTGCAATATCCACCGTTTGATTCGGTATCGAAATACTTTCTAAAACTTTTTGACCTATTGCATTGTAAATATTTAAATTACGAAACTGCTCATTATCTGATAGTTTAAATCTAAAACTTTCTTGAGCAGGATTTGGATATAATTTAAATGTACCACCTTTTGCAATGGAGTTCAGACCAACCACATTGAAATCAATGGATGCGATGTTTTGAGCTTCTACACCATTAATCGTGTTGAACCCTCCACCTACAATCATTTTTCCATTATAAATTGCAAGAGTACCTGGTGTTCCACCTTGACCCGTGAATAGCCTAAAATCTAATCCTACATCCGTCCATGTAAATCCATCCCATTTAGCCATACGGGTAACTGGCGAATTTCCAGCAATATCTATTTGGCCAGCAGCATACAAGTAGTTATTGAACTCTAATAAATCATTAACATTCGCAGGCAGTAATCCTCCACCCATTGGATAATACGTTAAACCATCGCAGCGAACTATTGAGTTTTCAATGTTAAACCCATTTTGGAAAAAATAACCCGCAACTATCAAATCATTATTAAAGATTTCCATGGTATTAATAGTTGCATCTCCACTAAATCCTTGACCAACGCTTACCCATTGATTACCAACTTTTTTTAATAAGAATTCTTCTGGTTGTGGATTACAATTTATGTTACCTCCTACGAAGAGTTCATTATCGAAAAATTGGATATCAGCTAGATTTTTTGAACCATAATTAATTAGACATTGTGATGGAAAGTTTTGACTTAGGTCAGTCCAGTTCTGCCCATCCCATTTAGCAATTCCTTTAGAAGGAGTGTTCCCAATGGTATCAAATGAGCCAATTAGGTATAATTCATCGTTATAAACTTTCATTTTATACCCAGTATTATACTTTACCTTCATGCTTCCACCTACATCATTCCATTCTACTCCATTCCAACGAGCAATACCTGTAATATCCTTTCGACCACATTTGTAGAAAGACCCAGCAAGGTAAATTTCATTTTTGTATCGAATAATATCTCTGGTTGTTTGTATATAATCATATTGTTCAAACTCCTTAATCCCACTCCCAAGACTATCCCAAGAATTTCCATCCCATTTAGCTACGCCATATACTAGTTTCCCACCCATCATTACAAAATTACCTACGGCATACAATAGATTGTCTATTGAATCAACATACAATCTTCTTACTGCTTGCCTTCCAATATAAGGATGATCATCTGCTCCAGATCCTAAAGGTTCTACTATAGTAGTTTGTGCAGAACTATAAGTTGCTCCGATGCAGAACAACAGTTTGATAATAAAACTTTTCATTTATTGGATCATTAAAAGTTTCGTTTCTACTATATCTCTGTTTATAAAGTTGATGGTATACGTTCCTTTAGGATAATCTGAAAGGTCTAATTTATAATTGCCCGAATTATGAGGAAGTACAGTTCTATAAATGATTTGACCAGCTAGATTTACGATTGTGATTTGTGTTTGACTTTCAATCGGATCAAAATCAATAGTAACGTAATTAGCACTTGGGTTAGGATATATATTGAATCGAGAAAAGCTTTGGTTACTCTCTGTGGTCATAGCCACTCTACAAAACATTCCATCAGCGCAAGGAATTGTTTGATTTAACAAAAACCCGTCAGAGCTTCCTCCATTGTAGGAATCGTCAAAATAATCTGTAGTCCCAAGTAGGTCTTTCACAGGGAATTGTAGATTAGATGTTTCTCCAACGATTATTATATTCTCACGAGAAGCTTTATCAGTTGCTACGGCGTAAGGATAATCATCACCTATACTTCCAAAAAGTGTGCTATGATAGCGGTTATTGGTAGGTCTAAAATAAGTTTGAAACCCATCTGATAAACCACTTAATGTGTTATCAAAAAAGATAGCATTGTTGGTAAGTGTAGGAAAATTTGAGCTAGTAGTAGACCCGACTGCAAGATATTGATTACCAGATAGTAACGCTATACCTGATGGAAAATCTGCGCCTGAACCACCTAAATAAGTCCTCCAAGTAAGTGTGCCATTTGCTGTAAATCTAGCTAAATATGCATCTGTTAACCCGCCACCATACGTTGTTTGATTATTTCCATAATTGGACATTGGAATTGCACCATCTGTACCACTTATAAAAATAATATCACCTGTGCCGTTCACAATTATGGAACGTGGGCTAAGTAAACCAGTAATTCCTGATCCTTCATTGCTAGAACTTGAACCGTAGCAGCTTGCCCAATATACCTGATTAGCTGAATTAAATTTAACTATATAATTATCAGACTTATTATTTCCACTATAAGTTTGCTGGTAAGAGCCTGCTGGTCCACAAACTGGCATTGGATTATTGTAAACACCGCAAGCGCCATTAATACTTGTAGCACTATTTGTTGCGCCTAACACAATAGGCAAATTGTTTGCGTCGATGGTAATTGAGTTAAAGTAATCGCCAAATCTACCTCCATAATAAGTTGACCATACCAAGGAATTACCCACATTAAAACGTGCTATAAATGAATTATCGGTACTCTGAATGTTTAAACACTGGGAATAGCTCTGATTAAATGCATTGGTTTTATTGACTATAGGAAAATTTGAGGAACTTGTATTCCCGACTACATATATTTCATTACTAGTTGTGATTCCAATTGATGTAATTTCATCAAAATTACTTCCTCCTTGGTAAGTACTCCAAAGTTTATACAGCCCATCTGCGCTTAAGCGCGTGATCACAGCATCACTATTACCGGCGTTAAAATTTTGAAAAAATGCACCAGTGAGCGGCTGAAGAGGGTAATTATTGCTATTGGTGTAGCCAGCGAAATAAATATCACCATTACTACTAACTGTAACTGCACGAGCCACATCGGTAAAGTTTCCGCCAAAATAAGTTGAAAATGCTCGAGATCTGTTTGCATAAAACTTAACAACAAATGCGTCTGTATTCGCATTTAATGAAGGATATAGAGCATTCGGATCAAATGGGAAATTTAAGCTTTGCGTCTGCCCGCAAGCAATAATTTCATTCGCGTTTGTAACGAATACATCATTAACACCATCGTAAGCACTGCCTCCATAATAGGTTCCCCATCTTCTGTTGTCACCTTGGAAAATTGGTTCAGGTATGCTAGGTCCCGATCTATCTGTAATGATGTTTTGAACGGTATAGGAGTTAGTAGCTACAATGCCTGAAACGGCACATGACCATATTTGTGTTGTTTGATCAAAGTTGGATACTATGCTCACTGCTGCACTACCTTTAGATATACCATTTTGCGATATGGTATGTTTTGCTATATTTAATGAATTATTAAAAGGATTATTCATACTTAATCCACTAGAATTATTCACGAAATTACTTCCACCTACGAATTTATATTTTATATTTTCAGCATTTGCACCAGGAGCTAAAGTATATTTAATTCTACATCCTGCCGTGTCTGAAGTTAATTCTAAATTAATATTTGGCCAAAGGTTTGTAAACTTTATAGTTTCATATTCTTTTACATCTGGAATCGAACTATTTTTGATAAAATAATTAGAGTATGAAGTTTGTTGACCTAATGCTTGAACAGCCGGATTTACATTTGCTAAATAGAATTCCATGTCCATTCGGTAAGTAGTATCAGGGGATGTACTAGTCGCTGGCTTACTTGCGTATACAAAGTGTAAACCTTTTTTTGTAATGTACACTTTTGCTCCCTGTATTTCGGCAGAGTAAAGTAAGTCGTTGCGAAGGCTATCGTTTGAATCTCGAAATTGACCTGCATTAGCTACAAAGCCTTTTACTTGCTGCTGCGCAAAGCTGTTAAAACTGAACATTCCAAATACTAAAATTATTAGTAAATGGGGGGGGGTATTAAAACCCAGTGTAAATAGTTTTTTCATATGATTTGGATTAAACATAAAACTACAAAAGTTAATAGTACATTTCCTAATTAAATTTTTGTATTATTTATGTTACACTATTTATCGATTTTGATAACTACCTGTTTTTGTATGATTTATTGTCATGTTGAACGATTGCTTAGAACAAAATCAAACGTACTAATCATTTAATATAAATCTTGCTTAGCACTACTAAATTTACTGTTTGTTTTTCGTTTTTATTCGAAAATGGGAGAAATCAATTGAACTTAAAGTATAAGTTAAGCAATTTTACTTAACATTAAATTTAAGGAATAAAAAAAGCTGACTATAAAATCCTTCATTGAAAATTATTTAATCAAACTGTGAAAGTCAATTTTCAGGATTTAGATTTAGGTTATAACTTTATGAAAAATATATTGATAGAAAATGTTTTTGTTGTTTACATGAACCTTTTTTTATTGAGTTAAAAAATCTCAATTCCTCGTATCCAAACCCCACATCAATTTGTTCCTTAACGTGGTTAAATAATTTTCATTATTCAAGCGTAAAAGATTTATCTCAAATTGTTCTTTTCTTACGGCTAATTGAACTGAAGAATCAATAATTTCTGTTCGCGAATCAAGGGTTACTAAAAAATAAGAACTTCTGCCTTCTATTTCAAATGTTATTATATTGGTGTCTGATAAAATTACTGGCCGTACATTTAAATTATGAGGCGAAACTGGTGTTATCACAAAATTACCTGATCGTGGAAAAATAATTGGACCACCACAACTCAACGAATATGCTGTTGAACCAGTTGGTGTTGCCACAATTAATCCATCGGCCCAATAGGAATTTAGAAACTCTCCATTCAAATAGGTATGAATAATAATCATGGAAGAGGTATCTTTTTTATGAATGGTTAATTCATTTAAAGCATAATTTAATCCATTGAAAAGTGGAACATCAGATTCGAGACGTAATAAAGTGCGTTTATCTAATGTGAAATGACCTTTTACCATGCTATCAACTGCTGTTTTTACTGAATCTTTGTTGATACTAGCTAAAAACCCTAAACGACCAAGGTTAATTCCTACTACCGGTATACCGGAATCACGTACCAGGGTAACTGTATCAAGTAAAGTACCATCGCCACCCAAGCTAATCAGAAAATCAACTTTAAACACCAAATCATCATGCGAATCAAATGTTTGCGGAACAGTCGAAAATTTTATCCGGCTGTTTAAGTAAATCTGAAAAGATTCGAAAATGGTAATTTGTATGCCTGCATCATGCAAACAGTCAATTAATTCCTGAACATACGAAATTGCTTGATCGTTAAATTTTCTGCCGTAAAGGGCTATTTGCATTTTATTTCAGGTTAAGGTAATTCATAAAAGACTCGTATCGTTCCATCGAATTATCATTGGTAATTGGTTGATGATAAGAGGCAACTATTTGATAATTAAAACGTTCGAGTGATGAAATAACGGAAGATAAATCTGTCCGGTTTAGTTTAAATGTAATTTCCAACATTCTAGCACCTGCCTTTGAGGTAATATATGAACTCAAAACTATTACATCTTCTGATTCAATAATGCGTGCAATTTCGGAAAGTGAATAATCATGAAGCCCACAATTTATAACTAAAATACCTCCGGGTTCTGCTAATGCTCTAGTTTTTGCTTGGTAGGTAGCTAAAGTTTGCAAAGTAATTGCACCTAAATAAGTCATATTTTCAGCCACTACCGGAATTAATGTCAATTTATTTTCTGACATCAATTTTACAATATCATAATAATGTTGATGTTGATTTACCGCTATTGGATAATTGGTCAGTGTGCTTTCAGCTATTAATTGCTTTGCAGGTAATTCAAACAAAATATCTTCAGAAACCAAAAACTTAAATAAATTTTCTTCAACAACAGGTAAATGTTGAACCTTAAATTCCGACATATAATCTAAAGCCTTCTGAACAGTATCGCTATTTTTCAGAGGAGGAATGATATCAATAAGAATTTCTCCGGCTAACATGGCAATATTAGGTTATTGGTTTTTCTAAAAATTTTGAAAGAATTGCATTAAACTGTTCAGGACGTTCCATCATTGGTGCATGACCACATTTTTCAACCCAATTTAATTCTGAATTGGATAGCAATTGATGAAACTCTTCTGCAACAGCAGGTGGAGTAACTCTATCGTCCGTTCCCCAAATTAAGCAAACCGGTATTTTAATTTTAGAGAGTTCTTTTTTAAGATTATGCCTCATGGCCGATTTTGCCATGGCTATTATTCTGATAACTTTATTTCTATTATTTACAATTTCAAAAACTTCATCTACCAATTCTTTACTAGCAGTTTCTGGCGCATAAAAAGTATATTGTACTCTTTCCTTAATATAATCGTAGTTTTCTCTTTTTGGAAAAGTGCCTCCCATAGATTCTTCATACAATCCAGAACTGCCTGTCAGCATCATTCTTTCCACATATTCAGGATTTGACAATGTGTAAACTAGAGAAACATGTCCTCCTAATGAATTTCCTAATAAAATAAATTTGTCCAGTTTTTTGTATTCAACAAATCTATGTACAAATTTGGCCAAGCTGGAAACATTGGTAGTTAACAATGGCATTTCGTATATCGGCATTAAAGGAATTAGAATTTTGTAGCGAGGAGAAAATTCAGTTATAACATCTTCCCAATTGCTTAAAGCACCAAATAAGCCATGCAGTAGAAGCAATACCGGACCTTCTCCTTCTTCAACATAACTAAAACCGTTACTGTTCTTAATCTCAAAATTCATAGCAAGTCTATTATAGGCTTAAAGCCAAATATAAATGTTAAATTTATTATTCTTTCTAAAAAGGCAAAATCGCCAAGTATTTATTTATTATTTCTGGTTTCAAAATGGTTTTTATACCAAAAACCAAATCATTCTAACGTTCAATTATTAAGAAAAACTATACTCCACTAATTATTTTTTTTACCATATTTGCAATCGTTTTACTATCAGCAGCACCAGCAAGTTTTGCAGTTACAAGTCCAATTACTTTACCCATTTCTTTTGGCGAAGCAACTCCTGTTTCTGCAATTATTTGTTTTATAATGTCTTCAATTTCTTGATCTGATTTTTGAGCTGGAAGATATTTTTCAATAACAGCTAATTCATCCAATTCAATTTTTGCTAAATCTTCTCTGTTTTGTTGGATAAATATATCTGCAGATTCTTTTCTCTGCTTTACCTGCCGTTGTAAAACTTTTAATTCCACTTCGGAAGATAATGTATCTGCAGCATTTTTTTCAGTTCTCGCGATTAATAAAGCAGACTTTATTGCTCGCAATGCACGTAAACCTACATCATCTTTAGCAATCATGGCACGTTTCAAATCATTATCAATCGTATCTAACAAAGTCATATTTTATTTTCTTTAAACCAATTATTGGCACTTGCTTGCGCTAAGGGCATTATGGTAAGTTCATTTATATTTACATGCGCTGGCAAACTTGCACAATATACAATTGCATTGGCAATATCTTGAGGTGTCAAAGGCGAAAAGCCATCATAGACTTTATCTGCCTTCTCTTTATCTCCTTTAAACCTAACCACGCTAAATTCAGTTTCCACAGCACCTGGATGTATGGCAGTTACTTTTATTTTTTGTGCTAATAAATCTATTCGCAAGGCATCAGTTAAAGCAGCAACCGCATGTTTTGTTGCGCAATATACGTTTCCCATAGCATACGTTTGTTTTCCTGCTATAGATCCAATATTTATAATTTGTGGACTTTCAGAATTTTTTAATAAAGGTAAAACAGCTTTAGTTACCCACAAAAGCCCTTTTACATTAGTATCAATCATGGTTTCCCAATCGTTAGTATCTCCTTCGTCAATAGCAGATAAACCTAAAGAAAGTCCTGCATTGTTCACAAGCAAATTAATTGACTTCCAATTTTCGGGTATTGAATTGATTGCATTAATGACTTCAGCTTGATTTTGAACATCAAAACATAGAGTTAACACATCAGATCTAAAATCGTTGACCAATTGTTCTTTAACTTCTTTTAGCCTTTCTTTTCTGCGACCACAAATAATTAATCGATATCCAATTTTCGCTAATTCAACGCAGGTTGCTTTTCCAATTCCAGAAGTTGCCCCAGATACTAAACCAATTTTTTGCATCAAATTATTCGAAGTATAAAGTAAATTGAAAAACTCTGGAAAACAATTTATCCAAAGGTCTGGAAAATCGATTTTCTTCTTCTTTTGTCAAAATATTGTTGAAGCTATTAGAAAATTTCACTTCAGGAGAAAATTTGAAATATTCATAATAAAAATCCATACCGAATCCATATTCATACGAAAAAACATTTTTGCTCAATTTTACTTTTTTCAATTCTGCAGGTAGTTCGGAATCTGCTAATTTCTTTTGAGAAATTACATCATACGAATATTTTACACCAGCCAACACGTAAAATCTTACGTTTCTATGTCTTTCGGATTTTAGTTTGAGCGACAATGGCAAATCAACATAAGTAGACTCAACTGGCTTCAATTTGTTTTTTGTTTTATCTAAAAAAACATAATCTAAACTTCGATCGGTAAAAGATAATGAAGGAGTAAAACGCAAATCGACTTTTTTATTTATTTTCAAATTAGCCAACATTCCTAAATTAAAACCTGGTCCAGAAACTGGCGATACCGTTTTCAAACTGTCGCTTACTCTAAAATCTGAACGGGGTACAACACGCAAAGTATGAGTATTATAAGCCAAAGAAAATCCAAAATTGTAGGGCGCCAAATCAATACCTCTGGCAGAATTTTGTTGCCCTTTTACAGAAATAGCTGTAGAAATAGTCAAAAAAAATAAAAGAAATATTCGTGTTAATCGAGTCATTTTATGCCTGTGTAAATGGAACTGATTCCAAACGTGAGGGTTTTATTTGTAGTATTACTGAAGCCAGCTTGTTTTAAAACTGCTATAAAAGATTCGCCATCTGGAAATGCAGCTACCGATTCTGGTAAATAATTGTATGCCCGCTGATCTTTAGAAAATAGTTGACCAAATGTTGGCAAAATACTAAAAAAATAAAAATTATATACCTGTTTTACTGGAAAAATGGTAGGTCTTGAAAATTCAAGAATCACCACTTTACCGCCTGGTTTTAGAACCCGAAAAATTTCTGAAATCCCCTTCTGTAAATTTTCAAAATTACGAACACCAAAACTAACCGTTACTGCATCAAAAGTTGAATTTTCAAAATCTAACTGTTCCGAATCGCCATTTCGTACTTCAAATTTAGCTTGTAAGTGCTTCTCAATAATTTTATTTCTGGCAATATCCAACATTCCATTTGAAATATCTATGCCAATTATTTTATCTGGATTTAGTTTTAATGCTTCCAACGCAAAATCTCCAGTTCCGGTAGCCACATCTAAAATGTATTTCGGTTTGGACAATTCCAATTCCTTAATTGCCTTCCGTCTCCAAATTTTATCTATTCCGAGTGAAAGAAAGTGATTTAGAAAATCATACGAATGAGCAATTTTATCGAACATAGATGCCACCTGTTCTTTTTTCGTACTTTCCGTATGTCGATAAGGGGTAATTTGACTCATAAATTTTTCAAATATAATTTTTTAAGCTCGAAATCGGCTATTTGTTAATGATTTAATGCAGTTGAATTGAAGAATATCATAACTACATCCAAGCACAATAGTTTGAAAACTTACTTTTAATCCATAAAATGTATGTTTGTATTTTAATTCAACCATGATTATTCGATCAGCAGATTTTGTTTGCAGCAATACCGAGGTGAAAAAATTGCCTGAGCCATTAATTCCTGAATTTGCGTTCATTGGGCGAAGTAATGTTGGTAAATCATCGCTCATAAACATGATTACCAACAAAAAAAAATTAGCCAAAACATCTCAAACCCCTGGAAAAACCAGATTGATTAATCATTTTATAATTAATGAGAACTGGTATTTAGTCGATTTGCCGGGTTATGGATATGCGCGTGCTTCCCGATCAGATAAATACAGTTGGGAAAATTTTATTAAAACTTATTTCGAAAGTAGAGCCAATTTGCAATGTGCCATGGTTTTAATTGATAGCCGATTGGAACCTCAAAAAATAGATATTGAATTTGTAAACTGGTTGGGCGAAAAAGAAGTTCCATTTGTCATCATCTTTACAAAAAGTGATAAACAATCGATGATAAAAACGAATCATAACGTTTTTTTGTTTAAAGATGAACTAAGGAAAAATTGGGAAGAATTGCCTGAAGTATTTATTACATCAGCCGAAAAGAAAACCGGAGCAGAACCCATACTTTCATTTATTGATGCCATCAATCAAAACTTTATAAAACCAGAAAAACCACCGATAATCAGTTGAAAAATTATCTTTCTTTAATTAAATTTAGTCATACCATATTTGCATTACCTTTTGCCATTATTGGTTTTTATTTGGCGTTGATGCTAGCTAAAGTAGAATTCGATCTACAAAAATTAATTGCGGTTGTAGCTTGTATGTTTTTTGCCAGAAGCGCTGCCATGGCATTCAATCGATTTATAGACAGGGATATAGATGCTAAAAACCCAAGAACGCAAATTCGCGAAATACCAGCAGGTATAATAAAAGCAAATAATGCATTAACATTTACAATAGCATGTTGCATTGCATTTATTGTTACCACTTATTTTATTAATAGCATTTGTTTTTATCTCTCGCCAGTCGCGCTTTTAATTATTTTAGGATATAGCCTCACCAAACGCTTTACTTTTTGGTGTCATCTTATACTTGGTTTAGGATTGTCCATTGCTCCTATTGGCGCTTTTTTGGCAGTTACGGGCCATTTTCATCTAATTCCAATCTTGTTTTCTTTAACGGTTTTGTGCTGGGTTAGTGGATTTGATATTATGTATGCTTTACAAGATGAAACCTTTGACCGAGAAAATAAGCTGAATAGTATTCCAGTATATTTCGGAGGAAAAAATGCTTTATTAATTAGTAGATTTTTACATTTAATTGCAGCGTTGTCACTTATTTTTGCAGGATTTTTATTAAAAGCAGCATTTATTTATTGGGTTGGAGCTGGAGCTTTTATTTCGTTATTAATTTACCAGCATACACTCGTACAATCGACTAATTTGAGCAGGATAAACGCAGCATTTTTTACAACAAACGGTGTAGCTAGTATTGTTTTCGCTGTTTTTTTTGTTATTAATTATTATTTATGAGCTTGTTATAATATCACAGAAAAACATTAATGAGTATGATAGAAGATTTTATTTTTCAATCTTTTATAAGTTTTTTTTGTTAATTATAATTAAGGTTGATTTGTTTTACTTATTTAATTTGAATTTATAATTTTCTGTTTTTAATTAAATATGTGGCATTTTTATTTGAGTTATTTTAAAAATGATTTTATGTAGTTTGAAAAAATTATGGGCTTTCCCCCATAAAAAAAAATTGGGGGTCGGGCTTTCCGCTGTATCTTTTTTGATTTAATTGTTTTTTAATTGAAAAAAAAGGATGCCGCTGCAATCCCTAAGCCAGCAACAACTTCGAATTTACCTTTTCTTTGTACGTTAAAAAAGTAACCTTTATTTTTAATTTTTTATGCAAAACACATTCTCCTCACCTTCCAATAAAAGAAATTTCATTCCAGCAGATTTAATTTTTTCTAAAAATAATCTTGAACCTATTTTTGAAAATTTAAAAAATCGAGCCATTCATTCAGTAGAAGATCTTGAAAAATGGCTTCTTGATCGAAGTGAATTGGAAGCTGCTTTAGACGAAACATTGGCTTGGAAGTATATCAAAAGCACTTGTGACACAACCGACCTAATAATAAAAAAAGATTTTGAAGATTTTGTAACCGAAGTAGAACCTATTGCTGCTGCTACTTTCAATGAATTAAATAAAAAATTAATTGCGAGTACATATCTAGAACAGTTAGATTCTGAAAAATATCATATTTATCTCCGTTCTATCCGAAATCAAATAGAATTATTCAGGCCAGAAAACATTGAATTAATGGCAGAAATTCAAGTTCAACAACAAGAGTTTGGTACCTTAGCTGGTAGCATGAGTATCCACTATCAAGACAAAGAATTTACCTTGGAGCAAGCATCCAACTTTTTGAAAAGTGTTGACCGGAAACAACGAGAAGATGTTTATACTTTAATTACTAATAGAAGATTACAAGATCGGGAAGCTTTAAATAATTTATTAACATCCTTAATTACTAAGCGAGATCAAGTTGCAAAAAATGCAGGATTTAGTAATTATCGAGATTATAAATTTAGAGAATTAGGTCGTTTTGATTTTGGTGTAAAAGAATGTGAAGATTTTCATCAAGCTATTTCAGATGTTATTATTCCAATTGTAAAATCTTTTACACAAAGCAGGCAAAAGGAATTAGGTTTAAAAGAATTAAAACCATTTGATATGGATGTAGATACTGCTGCAAAAGAACCACTTAAACCTTTTGACGGTGCAGATGATTTATTCACTAAAACCCGAAATTGTTTTAATCGGGTTGATCCATATTTGAGCGAATGCCTGGAAACAATGAAAACTCATCGTTTATTTGATCTCGAATCGAGGAAAGGAAAAGCACCCGGCGGCTATAATTATCCTTTATCGGAAAGTGGAATGCCATTTATTTTTATGAATTCGGCGAATTCTTTTCGTGATATGATTACGATGATTCACGAAGGTGGCCATGCAGTTCATACATTTATTAGCAGCAATTTATCGTTAAATGGTTTTAAAAATGTTCCATCAGAAGTGGCTGAATTAGCTTCTATGAGTATGGAATTAATTACGATGGATTATTGGGATGAATTTTTTAGCGACGCTGAAGAATTAAAACGAGCCAAAAAAGAACATCTGGAAGATTTATTGATGATTTTCCCTTGGATTGCAATTGTTGATAAATTTCAACATTGGTTGTATGTAAATCCTAACCATACAGCAGCAGAGCGAGAAACTACTTGGAGCTTAATGTATGATGAATTGGGTAATTCACTCATAAATTGGGATGGTTTTTCAGAAACTCGCAAAACACTTTGGCAGAAACAATTACATATTTTCGAAGTTCCTTTTTACTACATTGAATATGGAATGGCGCAATTAGGTGCAATAGCTATCTGGAAAAATTATCAAGAAAACCCAAGTAAAACCATCGAGCAATATCTAAACGCTTTACGATTAGGATATACAAAACCAGTTAGCGAAATTTATAAAACTGCAGGTATATCCTTTGATTTTAGTACTGAATATATTTTATCATTAAGTACGTTTATTCAGAAAAAGATGGAGGAATTGGGTTGAGAATATATTAGTAAACTATTATTTGTTAATTTCAATTATATTTACATAATTAGAATTTACATATATGTATTGATTCTTTTTCCTTAATAATAATTCTAAAATAAATTAAAGAAAATAAATTTAAAATTTATGAAAGAAGTAACGCTTAAAGTTCCTGATAAAAAACTTAGCTTTTTCATGGAGCTGGTAAAGCAGCTAGGATTAGAAGTAACCAAAGAATCTGAAATATCAGAAGCTCATAAAGAAATCGTAAGAGAGCGAATAAAATTATCAAAAGAAAATCCAGAAAGGGTTTTAGATTGGGATCATGTTAAAGATAATTTCAAACTTGATTAATGACTTTTAAAATAAAAGTTGAGCCTGAAACCCAAAAGGATATTGAAAATGGTATTAATTGGAATAATAACTTTAATCTCACCTTGGAAAAAAATTTCATTCAGAGATTAAGAAAGCATTCGATACTTTAAAAAAGAATCCTTTTTTTCAAATTAGATATGATGAAATTCATTGTTTCCCGATTAAAAAATTCCCATATATGATTCATTATTCTATTGATGAAATACAAAGAATTATTATAGTCCATGCTGTTTTAAATACTTTTCTTGATCTAGAAAAATGGTTAAACGCTAATCAATAAGCTTAATTTAAGAATATTGGCATTTAGGAAAAGAAATATATTCTAATTTATTTTCCAAATTAAAGTCTCAATCCCCCAAAACCTACCCAATTGTGGGTCTAGCTGCCTAGCGTGGAAATCGTATGTATTTAAGTTTAACTCCGTTTGTAACTCCTTACCACCAAATTTATATTTATTTAGGTTAGTTCCGTTGCTGTACCATTTTAAACCAAATGGGTAATAATCATTTATTTCCAATACAGTGCCGGATTTGTGAATTACAATTAGGTTGTCAAAATCTACTGGAGTGTAGGTTTCGTTCACTGCAAAAATATATAAGAAACCATCACTAGGTGCTTTTAAACCTTCCATTGCAAGCGAGCCTAAAATACCTTCTTCTACTGCCATCATAGAGCCACTTGTGCTTTCTATTAAATTAAAATCACGATCTAAAAATAGGTAAACTAATTGAGCGGAGGTGTACTCTAAAAAATTCAAATTTCCTTCACTTTCCCAACTCTTCCTTGAAATATTCCTTTGCCAAACCAATCATACCTTTCCACAAAATAAAAAATAAATAAAGTCCCAAGCGTTCCAATTATAGAACCCATGTACACATCAAATAAAAAATGTTGAGATAGGTATATTCTGCTGAAGCCAACAAAAAGAGCGAGGATGAAATAAAGAAAGCCATAATTTTTGTTTGGAGTAATTATGGCGAGAAAAGCAAACATGGCAAATACGGAAGTCGTATGGCCAGACGGAAAACTATTTAAGCTATGAACTTCAACCCCATTTACCAAGGTTAGATTTTGCAATCCTTCGTAAAATGCTTTTGGTCGAAGTTCATGAAATATGTTTTTCTTCAAAAATTGAGTGAACAAACTTGGTATGGCATAACAGAGTAAACCAATAATTGCATAGCGAAATTTTATAAAAGCCAGAATTACAATTATTAAACAGAAGAAAAGACCGTCACCAATATGGGTTAAGTATTTGAAAAATTGGTCATTGGGATTTACGATGGAATTAACCGAAAAAAATAATTCTGATTTTGTGTACATCATTAAAATGACTGTACAAAAAGCAATCATCATAAAAAATAGCAGAAAATAAATCCGGTTGGCTCGTAAAATAGATATCATAGGTATATTTTTCGTTTCAAATCTATTTATAATTTCCGTTTACCTCTGCAAAAAATAGGCATGGCGAAAATGTAATTCCATTGAACAAATAAAAAATTCTATATTCAAAGTTCAAAACAAACCGCTACATGATTAATTCTCTTTTCAGAAAGAAAACGATAAATGGAATTTTAAAAGATGCTGATGCACAATACCATAGTTCTGGTGCGTTAGCCAAAACATTGGGCGTTAGAGATTTAGCTGCTTTTGGTATTGCAGCAATTATTGGTGCCGGCATTTTTAGTACCATAGGCAAGGCAAGTTCAGATGGAGGCCCTGCCGTTATTTATTTATTTATTTTCACCGCCATTGCTTGTAGTTTTGCTGCTTTTGCCTATGCAGAATTTGCCTCTATCGTTCCGGTTGCAGGTAGTGCATATACCTATTCGTATGTTGCATTTGGCGAATTAATTGCCTGGATTATTGGTTGGTCGCTCATTATGGAATATGCTGTTGGCAATATCACCGTAGCAATTTCATGGTCCGATTATTTTACAAGTTTGCTAGCTTCTGGCGGTATTGACCTTCCCGCTTGGATGACGATGGATTATTTAAGTGCATCGCGTGGTTTCAACGAATCAACATTGCTTATGCAAAGTGGAAAATTGTTTGAGAATTTAAGTGCTGCACAACAATCTGCTTTTATGGCCTGGAAATCTGCTCCACTTTTAGGGAATTTTCATTTTGTTGCCGATTTGCCTGCTTTACTCATCATTGTTTTCATTACGTGGCTAGTTTATCGCGGAATGAAAGAATCTAGAAATGCGAGTAATTTAATGGTGGTTATAAAATTAGCAATCATCTTATTAATAATTGCTGTTGGTGTTTTTTATGTCGATACAAAAAACTGGACACCTTTTGCTCCCAACGGTTTTTCGGGTGTCATAAAGGGGGTTTCAGCTGTTTTTTTCGCCTATATCGGTTTCGATGCTATCTCAACAACTGCCGAAGAATGCAAAAATCCACAGCGCGATTTGCCAAGAGGAATGATGTGGGCAATTATTATTTGCACCATCTTATATGTGGCCGTTGCACTGATACTTACTGGCATGGTAAAATATGATACCCTTGCTGTTGGAGATCCATTGGCATTTGTATTTCAACAATTAAATTTGACTTGGCTTTCGGGTATAATTGCAGTAAGTGCAGTAGTTGCCATGGCCAGTGTTTTATTGGTTTTTCAATTAGGACAACCCAGAATATGGATGAGTATGAGCCGCGATGGATTATTACCAAAAGCGTTTTCCAGAATTCACCCAACGTATCGAACTCCTTCTTTTGCCACGATAGTTACCGGTTTTGTGGTTGCAATCCCATCTTTATTTATGAATTTAACCATGGTTACCGATTTATGTAGCATCGGAACTTTGTTTGCTTTTGTATTAGTTTGTGCTGGGGTTTTAAAATTACAGCAAAGCAAAGAACCAATCGATCGGAAATTTAAAACTCCTTATCTGAATTCAAAATATATTATTCCTTTATTATTAATTGCATCAATTGCTTTCTTATTTACAAAACAACAAGAAGCAACCAAACAATTCGTTTTTAATGAAAAAGTAGCCTACTCTCCTACCGATTTTATTACTTCGTTGAATGAGCAAGAATTAACAGAACTTAAATCACAATTAAACGATACCATCAATTCAAACTCTGTTTTAGAAAGCGATCCTGAACAAATATTACTTGCTATGGACGAAAAAACATATGTTCAGACATTAGAATCACTAAACATTGCAGCAGATAAAAAATTCGAATCTGGATGGAAATTATTTAAACACAAAATTCCAACCTGGATATTTTTTATGGTTTGCATTTACATTGCTGTATTATGTTTCCGATTAAGTCTTTCTTTTATTCCAGTTGCGGGCTTACTTTGCTGTTTGTATATGATGTCGGAAATGGGCATCAGCAATTGGATTGGATTTGGAATATGGCTGATTGTTGGACTAATTATCTATTTTGCTTATGGATATAATCATAGCAAATTGAAAAATGTATCCGTTCAATGAATTATCGTTTTAGTTATTTTTAATTTTATTAAACACTATTCTATGCCGATAGCTTAGTTTTATTAATTTTTTATTGATTTTAGTTTTATTAATTGACAAACAACGTGTTTGAAATTATTTTGGGCTTACCCTGAAAAACGGGTCGGGCTATTCGCTATATCTTTTTTATTTAATTGTTTTTTAAAGGAAAAAAAGGATGCCGCTACTATCCCTAAG
>ENA-OFCE01000048-OFCE01000048.1-metagenomes-genome-assembly--contig:-NODE-48-length-94548-cov-7.577821_pt1 | contig 94548 bp, 108 predicted proteins | sample MGYA00153388_OFCE01 | MGnify analysis MGYA00153388
TTATACTTCACTTGTCCCTTTTTGTAAAACCGTGTATAAAAGTGAACCTGCTTCTCAGCGCTGATTTTAAAGGGTTTTATGGACATGCATAATTAAAGGAATAGGGCGGAAAACAGCGTAAGAGGCAATTTAGATTTAAGTTTCAGGCTGGAATTCCGAGCAAATACGGTCACCTAGAAATGCGTGTGACAGGTTAGACGGATTTCATCCGTGCAAAAGTCGGAAATGGTTTTAGAAAAATGAACCATGAAAATTGGCGGAATAAAACACAAAAGCCAAGGCGCTAAGCCTTGGCTTTACTGGTGTACCCAAGAGGATTCGAACCTCCGGCCTGCGGTTTAGGAATTCGTTATACAATTTTTGTATTAGCATAAGTGTTTTTTGTGCCTATTTGTGAAATAGGCACTTTTTCTGTATTTGTCGCCATTATTTGTTGAGTTTTATTAGTGCCTTTTTGAGATGGTTAATTGTTTTGTAGGCACGCTTTAGGCATGAATTTTTCATCCTACTCAATATCGTAAACTATCTTATTGAATGTGTCTATTCCTGAGATGTATTTCAAAACTTGTATCCTCTTGGTTATGTTTTTACAGACTACTACCGTCACATTTTCAGGCTTTGTGTTGCTGGCAATATTTTTGTGTTCACTAAAGTTATAAAGATCAAACACTTCGCTAGTATCTCCCATAATACAATCACCCTTATGTAATTATTCGGCGCCGTTAAATTAATCGTAGCACACAAAGTTTGAGTTTGTCTCGCTGGTTACGAAAAATCACGTGGTCGGTTACGAAAAATCACGTAATTTACTAAGTTTTACATATTTAGCTTTATATAGTTGCACAGCGTTTGTATGAACTCTGCGGGAGTTGGCTTGAACCTTTCAAGGTTAATATCATACCCAAAGTACTCCCTTAAAACATTTATCGGTGCTCTTGTAAGTGAGAATTGAACAGCATCCCAAATTAACTTTTTTACATTTTGCCATTTAACATTATACTGTTTTGCAATCACGCAATAGACCTTTTCTTTAATGCTCTCTAATGCAGTTGGGTCATTTAAGCCTATAATTATAGCTTTACTAATATATCTATGGCCTTTTTGTCCCCTATAAATGAGCAGTTCATGTAGTACTTGGGAAATAAAAGCCTCCTGACCTTCGGTGCTACCCTCAGACAAATTCAGGGCTTTCCCCCAATATATGAGTTTATTGTCTATAACCTGAAAATACCCGGATTTGTAAAAGGCTGATTGCATTTTACTCGGTTCTGGTATCTTTGTGTCTATGTCAATTGATTGAGCAGTATTAATTATGGTTTTATATGCAGCGTAAGAGTCCATATCTTCAAAGGTTCTTATGTTAAAACCGTCTGTCACATCTGCAACCACAAATTTAAATTCATCCATTCTTAACTCTCCTCTTATTGCCTTTGTATAATAATTTGCACAATAAAGCCTGGAGTATTCAGATTGCTCGTATATATTATAACCTCCATACGAATTATATATATCGGAGGAATATAATGAATGCATCCGACCGGTATTGTTAAAAAATTAGATAGTTTAGGGCGATTAACTATTCCAAGGGAATTAAGGGAAGTTTTGGGCCTTGAAAGAAATGATTCTGTCAAGTTTGTCCCTTATGGTACTACAGTTGTTATAAGAAGGCACACGCCGGCTATATGCATCTTTTGTGGCAGTATAGAAGGAATGATTGTCTATAAAGGCAAAAGTATATGTTCAGAATGCATTATGGACCTTAAGGTTAAATAAGGGACTGGTCGGAACAGGTACATTTATTGTTCACAATCCCACAGCCGTAAACAGATGGGATTTTATTTACTTAATAGGATAGATTATTTTTGCTTCATCAAGAACTATTTCTCGGAGGAAAGATCCTTTTTCTACATTTTTAATCTTGCCTTTTACTGTAACTTTTTCTCCTTTAGAATACTTTGTAGCATCATCTTTTTGAATCTTAAATGACACGTCTTTAGTTGAAAGCATAGACTCACCCATACTTAAAAACATTTCACCGCTTGTGCTCACTTCGTACACGCTACCGGTCCATTCTATATGCTCACCAACTAAACTTTTTGCATACTCAGCAAATTGAGCTTCTGTATAGTCTTTAGATTTTTGATAGATACCAGAGTACTTAACTCCAACTGATTCTTGCACTTGTGTTTTAGATTTACTTCCTGAACCTTCCACTATGAAAAGTATAGAGAACGTCATGACTACCAATATCGCAACAATACCCCATGAAACATGTCTAAACTTTTTTTCATTGAATTTATATTCTTCCGGCATGATCACACCTCCATTTTGCCATAATTATACACTTATTTACGGGATTGTGCAATGCTCTGTATAGACAAAAAAATAAAGCCCCAGCCGAAGGCCAGGGCAGTTATCAGATATAACACGTATTTATTCACCTAATGTTAAACACATTATCAAATTTAAAAGAAAAAGGAACCTACGTCTGTCTTGTAGGTTCCTTTTCTAACATATTGCCTCATTAATAAATGTTATCATTTTACACTTGATACCGTTCCTAGTTTATTAATTCAAAATGTACAGCCACACAAAATACATCTTGATATCTACAAATATTATTCTTTCTTCCCTTCTGCTTCACAACTCTTATTCACTTCTTCATTTGGATATTTATCCAATTCTATTACAGCGCAAAATTCTGACCACATACTATCGCCTCCAATCCATAATTGCTTTAAAGTAAGTGGTATACAATAAGTTTATACCACATTATATTCATTTAATTCACAATTAGTCAACATTATTTGTAAATTTTACAATTTTTAATTAATTTATTCTTATGAGCTTACTCTTACCCCTTGGTGAATATGAGTACGTTTAACCTCACACTCCTTATTATGGGCTTCCATATATACGGAATTCCACTTATTGAATAATTTAATAATATTAGTATAGTACTTATCTTTTCCAGTTATATTTGCATTTGCAATATCATAGTATAGAATACACACGCTTTTCAGGAATGTTTGATGTATTGATTGATATATAGCCTCATCATTAGCTAACCCTGTATTAAAATACATGCATATATACTCCAATTTATTTAATGTTTCCTGTTTTACAGCTATAAACTCATTGTTTAAAATTTTCGCTATAAGATCATCGCTTAGCTTTTCATTGCCCTTTATCACTGGAAATGCATACATATTGAATTTATCTGTTAAAGGTCCGCCTTTTTCAACCCGCAAAAGCACCCTTGCTTCAGATAGTATCTTTGTATTAATAATATGTAGTTTACTTGTTATCTTTTCCTGCTCTGAAACCTTAATAACATCATTTAATTCATCTTTGTCAAATTGCCTCATAGATGAACTTTTAATTTCCGAAAAAGTTTTATCCAAGCCTAATTGACTATAGATAAAGAATAAATATGCCATGTTACTTAGTATCTCATTAGAATAAATTTCTGCTATCTGTATAGCTTTTTCAATTTCATGTTTTTTATTCCTTACAACATAATCCTTTTTGTACATAAATGCCTGATATCCAACAAATATAACTGATACACTAACGAAAATATTTGTAATCACTTGTATTCTTGATGCAAATAAAGTCAAATCTTTTATAAAATGAATACCTATGTACAGAAACAAACTTGCAAGTATAATACCCCCAATCTTAAAAATATTTCCAATTTTAAAGCTTTTCATTGGCATTCCCCCATACTTAAAAATGTCTCTACACAGGGAAATATTACCACACATTATATTATTCTGTCTATGGATTTCTGCATAATATTCAAAATCCATACATATATAGTGTAAAATTGGGTGATTTAAAAACAACTAATGTTGACTTTTTGAAAAAAAATTTTTTATAAAAAATAAAGCCCCGAGATTTCTCCCGGGGCATCCGCTATATCGACTGATTTTTCTTACCATCGTCCAGATAATCCTTAAGGTGTTCAAACCACTCCTGTAGTTTTTCCCGCAAACTTTCTTCCGAAACAAAGAACTGTAGCCATGTCGGCATAAGGCAGTACAGCCGGTCCAATACGTACTCGAGTCGGTCTTGCCCTCTCTTTGTTCCTCGGATAACTTTCTCAGCCTCCAGAATCAGTTTATAAGCTGAAGCCCGAAGCCTTGCCCACTGCTTTGTAAATGCCAAATACAGCGCATAACCGGCAGTTACTGCAACTATTATAATACTTACCCAGTTTGCCTTAATAAAATCCAACATAACCTCACCTTATCCTTTCAAATTTTGTTTTCTAAGCCTATTTATCAGTGCGAACAGTACACCCTCCGTTGCTGGCTGATCCAGCAATGCTGTATGGTCACTAAGTAAAATACCTGCTGCCCGGAGTTCGTCATGGTCCTGCTGTGCCCAATGTTGCGGTACTGCTGCTGGAATATCTAACCCGAGGAAAGCAACAACCGCCGCATAAATAGCCTTTGCTTCCTGCTCCAGCTTTTCCGGTGTGTCTACCGCCTGAACGTCCACTGTATCAAGGAAGGCGTATTCGGTTATTACTGCCGGCATTGCTGTTTCCCGGATAACACAATAAAAATCACCGTTGGCGCCTTGCCGGGAGAAGATTCTGCGGCAGTTTTGCCCTGTCTTAGAGAACTTCTCTCCGATGGCTTCCGCCAGGGCCTTGCCCTCCCCCGCATAGATGCTATGGATAACCTCGTACCCATCTCCGCCACCAGCATTGTGGTGTACACTGATAAAGTAGTCTGCTCCCCAAGCGTTGGCCATGCGGCACCGCTCACTGAGATCCACATATACGTCTGTTTCCCTGGACATATTTACTTCGACACTATGGACCTGAAGTAAATCTCTTAGTTTTATAGCAACCTTAAGGTTTAGGTCCTTTTCCACAAATCCATTGGCTACTGCACCTGACTCCCATCCACCATGCCCTGGATCAATAAATATTTTCATTACTTCCCCCACCTTTCGAATTTGTCATTAAGTGTGTCAATTCCCCTCTCAATGTACTCAAACTTCTGTGTGAGCATTTCAATTATGCTCTGGTACTTTCCCTCACGCCTACTGTTTTCCTTCAGTACCCAAAAAAGAAGAATTACGAACAGTAGCGCCCATAATCCTTGTGTTTTAGCCAGTTCTATTGCTGTTGTTTCCATCGATGCACTCTCCTTTAAATAGAATTTGGGCCCCAAATTAGCCCATAAAAAAGACACCCTATGGTGTCTGAGCCTGATTGGTTATTGTCACTATTGTACGGGCACTTGTTCAGGTTCTGCAATTTCAATTATCAATTCATCGCCGATTTTTAAAGCTGCATTTCCAACCGATGTGGCAATAAATAGCTGCCCTGATACTTCGTCTCCCGGTCTTAATTCAGTCAATTCAGGATCGAGCGTTACAACCACTCTATCAGCCATTTCAACCTTTTTGACCACTTTCATTTTGATTTGCATACTTCTATCACCCCTTTCTATGCGTCCGCAGTTATGCGGACATAATCTGTACCACTGTTTACCACCATGGCTGTTTTCCCATTGGCTATGGCCACACCTGTTCCCGTTGCTGTTTTTATAGTTATAACCTGACCTGATGTATTCCGAACTATATATGGCTTTCCTGGTGTATTCGGGCCGATAATACTTGCTGTCCCACCTGCGTTGGTGCAAACCAGCATGGTTGCTTTTGTTTCTTCACCAGATAAAGCCCATGTGGCTGCAGCCGCCCCATAGTCATGCGTAGCTACATATCCGGTTTGATCTTCTCCAATCGGGTATTCTATATCAACCACAGGAACTGTATTGATTCCATCCACATAATCCGAGTCATAGAAATAAGACTTTGTATAGTCGGCGCCAGTAATAGTAATCGATGTGCCCGAATCTGTAATAGTAGCTGATGCGGTTACATCGGTAAACTGAGTCTGACCATTATCTGTTACATCGAATCTTATAACTCTTTTTACTTCTTTGATCTGCTTATCGGATGTGGTAATAACAATCTTGCCAGAGCCAAGTGCCGGTTTCTTTACTCCGAAGCAAGCTGGTTCGAATGTTATTGTATATCCTGGACCAACTTCTAAAGGACCGGAACTGAAGGCGAAGGGATCAAAATACTGTACTACCGGTACCGTTAACTGATAAAACAGCGTCGTTGGATTGGCAGCAAGCCATGTTTTAAAACCAGCAGCATCTTGAGTAGATAACTTTGATTTTAAAATTCTAATTCCTATATTATTATTTCCAGCAAAACCACGAATACCTTCTTCATCAAGTGTATAAATTTCTTTAGTTATAAATCTATCAGTTGCAACGTTCAATACGCCAAATTGACGATCAGATATTGGTAGTGTAAATAGTATTGTATTTGTAAGAGTTGTATCAGTTGCAAACCAGCTTTCACTACCATTTAGAATAACAGGGTTACTTACATTTTTCGTATACACACCTGTCAGGAAGTTAACTTCATCCTTAATGCCATTCGGTAGAGATCGCAGTTCAATGCCAGCAGGGGTATAGGCTACAGTTTCAGTGTACTGTTCAAAAACTGAATCTCCTTTGGTTATCTGAACATTATTAAATTCAACTTCACCGCTTCCAGATATATCAAATGTGGCATATAGATATAAGTAAACTATCCCGTCACTAGGGACCGTGAATGTCACTTGCGTACCATTAGGGATTGTTTTGCCAATCGCTGCAAGAGTGATAGTTGTTGTAGCATCTAATACCCCTATTCGTGCATCTAGTGAATTTGCAGCCCCACTTATTATGTTTAAATCTCTTTGTATTTTGTACTGCACATTCGGTTCCAACTTTAGTGTCATATATGCCCGCCTAAACTGACCATCTGAGGTAGAAGTTACTTTAACTCCTGTGCTCGTTTCACTTGTCGTTGCGTTAGATTTTGTTGATTTGTTAATAAATAGCTTCTTATCAAACAAATTCTTTCCAACGGCCCTCACTCTTGCGGGTTGTGTAGAAACTATGCCGTATTTCAGCCAGGTTGGGAATCTCGTGTTCATATCGGCAGCAGTTAAACTGTATAATGGGTTATCAGCCACAGAAGTACCCATGTCTATTGCCATTACTTCCTTGACTTCCAATACTTTTCCGTTCGCTGTTGCTGCATCTGCGTACTGATGATAAAGTGTGAACCTCAAATTCCCAACAAATGTAGCAGTGTCCACTATTTCAGATAAGTCGTACCATTGATTTACAGTAGGGTTTGTTATTAGGTGCGCCTTGCTTCCAGATGTAGTCCCCGCAATTGTATATCCAATATATGCTGTCCCTGTATATGCAGTTGTAATTCTAGCGTATAACCTCTTATAATACTTCCTGCCACTTGGGATCGATGTTACCTGTACGGTTTGGGGATACATACTTGTTCCATTTCCTGTGATATTTAACACATTATTTGCCGCAGATAATGTAGCCGTACCGGATAACGGCCAGTCTGTAGTACCATTTGCAAAGTTACCATTTTTGATTATGGAGTTAACCGTATTGCCTTGTATAGATAATGCGCTAAGTTGCCCAAACACGCACTCTTCCGGGATGGTGAATATATTGGAACTTGCCGTTACTTTTTTGTAAATCTTACTTCGATCCTTTGGACGCTTTCGCATCGATGCAGCAAAAAAGGCCCGTTGTAGAGCCTCAGACTGTGCATCCCTTGATACATAATTAATTTGTGTCATTATACCTCGCCTCCGTAACAAACCTTGTCTCCGCTGGTTCCACGTACATACAGCAGGTTTAGGTTTCCAACATAAAATGTCATGCTACTTCCAGGTGAAAGAGTAGCCATATGGATGGTATCAGAAACATCCGATTTGCCCACATACACATACCCAGTATTGGAAGGTTCCGCCTGGATAGTAATAATTCGGGATGCTTGATTACTTGTTAACTGTTGGGCCGCACCGGAAAGGATTATATTCCCTTGTAGCAGTGCGTCATTACCAGCTGTTTTAACAGATCCGATAGTATTTGATCCTGTTGGAATAGCATCCACCAATCCTGTTTTTACCCCGCCACCAGCTGTAAGTACAGCAGGTAGTCCTGACCCAAGCAAAGATTCTACCTCCGTTACCCGTACAGCGAGTTTCCCTGATATTACGGACAAAGGGTTCCCATCAGGACCGTATATTTCTATCCTATTTGCCCCGTTTCTGCCATGCAGCGCTTCATAGCTATCCGTAATAGGGCTATAGTATTGAGGTATTGGCTTCCCGTCATAATCCTTTTTTATTTGTGCAGTGTTATAAGGCATTAGCAATCCCTCCTGAAATAAACATTCTCTTTTGTTGTTAAGTAAAATGCAAGGGCCCCGAAAGGAGCCCATAAAAAAAGACACCCTTTAGTGTCTATACTGGCTTACCATTGCCATCCAGCCCCAATGCTGTAAGGTCTGCCAGTACTGCATCTTTAAACTTAGTAGGTACTAGGTCTATTGTCCTTCTTCCGGCCACTATTAATGCAACGTATAAATCTACCATGTGTATCCCTCCTATCCGTAATAAGATTATTATAAACATAACTATTACCTCTCTTTAAATTGTAGACGTGGTCGCAACTGTTTCATATAACTCTGCTAATGCGGACATTATTGTAAGGTTTTGCTGTTTCAGATCGATTAGCTGTTGTTCCAGTGTGGGCTTTGGGTCCGAGATATCTGGATTAATTTTATCGCCCCAGACTATGGCTCCTGTGTCCTTGTTTACGCTGTAGTGGTACAGTCCGAATTTATCTTCATACTGCCCATAATCCAACTGTATGCACCCTACAGTTTCCGGAACATAGGCGTGCAAGGCGGCGTACATTACAAAATCCTGTTCGGTTGTGGTTTCTATCGCATTGCCTGAACGGGATTCTGTAAGATAAATTACATTACCTGTCAATATTTCATAATAAATCTTTCTACCTATTTGCATAAATATCTCCCCCTATTCGTAAGCAAACCATGTAAATGATAATCCTACGGCACCCGTTACAGGTAATACAAAACCATTTGTCATTGTTGCAGTTCCTTCTAACCGGACATAATAATTTCCGGAACCATCAGTAGTAAAAATATGCGCATAATTTGAAGCACCAAGATAATAGATATAGCTTGTTCGTGCAACAGTTACTCTTATAGCGTCTGTCAAATCACTTCCCAAAATAACAACTAACGATGGTGAAAATGATAACCCTGTAACAGTAATTCTCGCGGTATTAATTGAAGTGTTTGTATTCGACATAAACGCAATACCACCACCACTTGTAGCTGTCCCGCTTGCCCATTTCTTCTCACCATTCAATGGTATAAGACTCCCGACCACCCCGAAAATATCTCTACCCTGCCGTATATTAGATTCAATTAAATCCGTATCACCTTTAATGATACCACCGGAATAGTACCCAGCAGGAATACCCTGGTCTGTTGTCCCTGGTGTAATTGTCGGCGCACCTCTGTTTGGCATTGTCCCGGTTTGCCCTGCAATAGTCGTTCCAGTCAATACATTCGCAGTGGGCACAATAACCGCTGCAACTTTTCCGTCACCTGCAGCACCACCATAATACCCCTGCGGGATTGTCTGGTCTGAACCAGAAGGCGTTATTACTGTGCCACTGCCGACCTTGTTTGCCATTATCCCGATTTGTCCGGGTCCACTATCATTGCTGAAGGTTTTTCCTGATAGTACATCTCCATGCTGCGCGTTCCCGCTGCCTCGAATTATACTAGAAATCTTTCCTGCCAGTGCAGTCATAGTTTCAGATGCAAGGGCTGTTACTCCTTTTGCTGTTAGATTTGCAGCCATGGTGTCCTTAATGGTTTGCAATTTTGTTTTAATCTGCGGGAATGTATCGCCACTGGTTACAGGTGAGCCAACAACGGAGGCGATATCTGTTTTACCGCTATTGGCTTGCTGAAAAGCCTGGTCAGCCTTATCCATGGCTTCCTTGATCTTTGTATCGATGGTATCCATATTCCCGTTGATGACCGCTATATCCGCCGTATCACTATCCGTAGGCTTTTGCAAGCCGTAATTTGTTGTTGTGGTTGGCACGTTATATCACCTCTCTCGTTTTTAGTTCTCCCCAAGTTCCCGTTTTTATCTGCCCCCATATGCCTGCCTTCACTTCTCCCCATGCTGTATATGTAAATGTATAAGTTACTCCAAGATGGGCCGGCTTTATCTCATTCATTGCTTTTTGGAGGTCTGACAGGTTAGGTGGGATTCCTCGAATATCATTAAATTTGATTTCAAAACTGTAGGTATTGTTATGCTCAATCACATCAATTCCACCATTATCATATGATTGAGCAACATTTTTTAATAGTTCTACCGTCACAGTACCAACGCCACGCAGTCGAGATTTAATATAACTCCTCCGATGCTCTACCGGCTTTGCCTCATCGACTTTAATCCCCAGGAACTCCTCCCAGTACTTCAACCCCCATGTGGCAGTATCAATATAGGCCTGATTCAAAATACCCTGGATGCATCCTTTAAGTGTATCTAACTCAGCCTCCTGCGTGCCATATACTGCTTGAAATACAGCACTTTGCAGCAGAAAGTCCGGCACATAAAAACTTAACCTTTTTAAAGTTCCTTCATTCGGTATTTGGGCCGGTTGTACTCCATAAAAAACTGTACTCAAGTTACGCTCACCGTCCCCAGTACCGGGGTTTGCTCTGCCCCGATGGATATGTTTGCCGTACCACTATTCACCGTAAGCCCACTATAATCAATCACTCCTGCGCTATCCAGTATTGCGTTGCCTAGTTGAGCATAACTTACATATGCGCTCTTAAATGCGATGCTTTTTAAGTACTCCGTTAACTTTGCGGTTATATTGGTTGTCACCTGTGACAAAGTGTAAGCAGAGTCCCTTGTCACCGTTACAGATATGTTTATATTTAATGCACTGGCAGAGATAACCGTTACAGTAGCACCAATAGGCCGCACACTATTTATGTAGTTTAGTACCTGGGTTACAAGTCCGCTATCTGCCGGTTGCTTATTGGTATTTATAAGTACCACTTTTACGGTCCCGTTCCCGTTCCAAAGCGGAAATATTTTTACGTCACCAACCCCGTTAATACTCAATGCCCATAGTTTATATTCGTTCGCATTGCCGGATGCTGTTGGTGTCTGCGATTTAATTAAAAGCCGTGTCAACAGTTCCGCATCCGTCTCTACATCCGTTCCACCCGTTATTGGATTCGGGTTTGTAACGGCTGTAACTCCAATTATTTGCGTTGGAAGTTTTTTTACTGTGTCAGCCGGAACATTGTACATAGTTCCAATAACAGCAGCTTCCACATTTACCTCCACACTACTTCCCGTTATGGTGGCTGCTACTGTAGTTTTATAGAGTAGTCCTCCTGCCGTTTGAATGCTGGTTCCCTGCGGGATAACTACTCCAGCACTCCCTTCGATCCGCACAATACCGGTTGCCTTTGTTCCTTGCTTTCGTGAAACGCCAAATTCGGCTGCTCTGCGTTCCAGATACTCTCCACTTGCAGTTTGAGCAAATACCCTTTTCAAAACGCTGTCAAGGTCGATGTAAGTCTGCGCCAATTCGCCGGATACCGGAGATACAGCATCATAGGTAAAACTTCCTTCCGACTTGTCAATGTCGGTACTGATCCGGTCTAACATCCTTTGTTTTATTACCTCTTCAGTCTGGTTTTCATACACTTATAATCGCCTCCCCAAAATCCGTTACTATGGTGAACTCTATTCCCACCCGGTCGCCTTCTACCGTAACTACAACATCCTGAATGCTCTTTATATAGGAGTTGACCTTTAAAGCCTCTTCTACATATCTTTTTGCTTCACTTTGGATAGCGTTGTTGGATATTTGCCCTCCGATCCCCACAAGGGATTCAAGTTCGTTCCCATAATTCCAACTATATCCCATGTACTTATACCGTTGGGTTTTAAGTGCCTTGTATATCCATACTTTTATTGCTTCGATTCCTTCTACCACTTTAAACCGACCATCACGGAAGGTAAATTCATCCCCAGGGATATCCCATGCATATTCTTTGGGTATGACTTTTGTGGCCTGCTGACTTTGCGTTGCCGGCTTGTTTAAAAAAGGAAAGATACTCATAGGCTCACCACCTTGTCAATAAGGATGAAGGTTTGTTTGTCCAGCATCGGCAATAGAACAACCCTGTCCCCTGGTAAAAAATACTGGTACCCACTTCCCTGGCAAATCAGCAAATTATCGCTATCCAACTGTAACCCGCCTGTTTTTATAAGTAAAGGGGAGGTACTCACTACTTCCCCCATCATCACGGGCAATGGATTGTGTTTTTGCCCCTCTTCCCTCATAATTTTAATCATTTCTGCATAGGGGTTAATCATTTATCATCACTCCATTGTAAAACTGTCTGTGAGGCCTTTGGAGCCTTTGATCGGTATGTCTTTTCATCCATAATATCATCAAAGTTCAGGGATAAAGTCATGGTGTGATTTCCATTCTCCCATGTATGTACATCCGAATCGATTTGAAATTGCCCTATCAACCCGGTATAAGGATCCTTAATCCCAACAGAATAACCGGTTATGCAATAGATGTTCCCAAGGGCTTGCACATTCCCTGTACGCTCTACGCCCCGAAGCATGTTTTTTGCAACTTCCGTAGCGTTTACTCCGTCTTCCTGCTGGTATACCTTCTGGAACTTACCAAAAGCAGCTACCCATTCCGGATTATTTACCTCGCCAATAATTATTAATTCTTCCGCCATATTTACTCATCCTCGCTCCACTGCAAGACCTCATTCGATGTAGACCCAACCTTATCTACAATTTTGACCGTATTGACCATGTTTTCAATGCTCTCGGAGTAGGTAGAGTCCATTACTTCCTTGCCGCTGGAAAGTACATTGTTTAAGGCCAGCGATCCGCGCTCTATTACATGGAGTTTCCCACCTGCCATAATGGGCATATACTTTTTCCCGTTCTGCTGCGCCGCTTTTGTGTATGCCTTCATGATTATGGAGTATAGATTATCTCCAACACATAGTAGGCTTTGCACTATCCCTGTAGTCACAAATTGCCCTACCGGGATTCCAAAGTCATTACAGACCATTGTTGCTATACTCTCGGCCGTAGTAGATTTAAAGTTGTATGCTCCTTCGTTCTTCAGAAGGTAAATACCACCGTCATATGCCGTAATAGAAAGCAGGTGGGAGTTGTGGGAACCTTCCTTGGTAAATACAAACCCATCAAATAAGAGTGTTCCGTCTTCATAGAACTGTACTGTATTTCCAGGGCTAATGTCTATGTCCGGTAAATAGTAGTCGTCACTGCTTCCAGCAACAGCAAATTCCAATTTCCGGGCCACTTGTTGGTAATCTCCGCTCCATGTAATCTTCTGGACCATTTGGGTAATGTCCTTTTCTCCAGAACTGTTTATAATAACTAGTTTCATAATACAATCACCTGCCCCGGGTAAATTAATCCAGGATCCGTAATACCGTTTTGGCTGGCGATGCCGGAAAGCTTGCTGCCATCCCCATAGAAACGTTTTGCTATGGCCCACAAGCTGTCTCCATCTGCTACGGTGTATGTCTTTGGTGGTTCTTCTCTTTCTACGGGTCGGCTTTGCGTATCTTGTAGACTGTTTACTGTACTATTTTGCATGTCCAAAAAGCGATATTCCCGCAGGGACAATGTAAAATGCACATCCCCGGTTCCGTCCTTTTCCCCATAGGTAAAAGTTTCGATGCATAGGGCTAAATTCACATTGGTATCGGTGATTATTAATCGGATAGGCCGCCCCGACTCTTTCCATCTTTGAATGATTTTTACGCATTCGTACGGGGCAGGAAAACCGGAGTATTGGCAAAAAGAATACTGTTGGGCGGGGAAAAAGCTGGTGATTTCTATGGTTGAAAGCTTCCGTTTTCCAATTATAGAGATTTCCCCAACATCCGTAATGTTTACTACATTTATATTGTTTCCCTCTGTTACTGTAAAATCAGGAGGCGGCACCGGGAGTCGAAAGGTTTCTTCACGGTTATTGTAGGATAGCCAAAACTCCATTAGTACTCACCCCCATAAGCTGCTTGTGCACCTCGGAGCTCCTTGATTAGCTCCTTAACAATTTTTGCGATGTCTGCATCTTCCCTTATAATAACGTTTTCCGCAATCTTTTGAATTATGATTGCCCCTGAAGATGTTTGACTTGCCTCTTGCTTGGTTAATACTTTTTCACCTTCATGAAGTAAGGCCGGATAATTGTCATATGGTATACGACCCTTTCCGAAAGCAAAACCAGGTATAACACCTTTTGCCCATGGATTTTCCGATAGCAGTTGCTCTTTAGTTTTGAGTCCTGCATCCAATTGACGTTTAAAATAGTTTTGCGCAATTTCAAAATCGTTGCTTTGCATAAATTCATCTTTCGTAAGCCCCCCCAGGATTTTTAATCTCCCTATAGTACTTCCTTTATCCAAAGCGAACTTCTCTTCCATACTCTTGCTTTGTACAAAAAATGAGTTATCTACCTTTTTCGTAGCAGCCTCACCAATTCCTGAAGCCATAGCGCTTCCAATATCAAGACCTATCTTTGCAATTTGCGGAACGTACTCTTTTGCTACTGTTACAACAGCATCCATCGCCTTTCTTGCCATAATCTCCATAGATTTGCTTATCTTTTCTCCGCCATCTCCTTCAACCCACTGTTTAACGGATGCCAACATCCCGTCCAGTACGATCTTAGCCTTTCCTCCCAAATCTGCATTCTGGAAAGCCGGATTATTGAACAGAGATTCAAAATACTGCGTTAATCGGTTTGCTTTATCCGATACAAAGGTTCCTATGGACCTTCCAAAATCCTCAATTTTTTTCTGAAACTTCACCACCTTGTCGGGACTATTGGTTAGCATATCAGTTAGCTTTTGGAGATAAGGCTGCACCCCGAGCCGGATACCATCGCCAAATTTTGTAAAGATATTTAAACTCACAAAATCTTTAATAGATGACGTAAGTCCTAACCATGTTTTAGACTGTTCATCCATCATACCTCCGTAATCATCGCGCAAGCCTTTCCGTATAGCAGCGATAGCTTTTTCTGCTGGCAAAAGTCCTTTTTCTCCTAGTTTCATGGTTTCAGCAGTAGTTTTGTTTATGGCCTTGGCAATGTAATCCCATGCTCCAACTCCGTTTTCAGCCAATTGGTTAATCTCTTCAGCACTTACTTTTCCTTTTGCTCGAATTTGTCCCAAGGCTCGTATCATGCTTTCTACACCTTCAGCACCTTTTCCTAACCCGGCTGCGGCATTGCCTACATCCACTAAAAGCCCTGATTTTAGATCTGGACCTAAAATTTCATCCCGGTTGAAGTTCATGGCCATGGCGAAACGGGTATTCTCTGCAAGGTCAGCAAATTCATACGGAGTTCTGACAGCAAAGCTTTTCAAGTCATTCATAAGCTTATCACCATCGGTTTTGCTCTTCATCATATTCTTGAACGCGACCTCTGTCTGCTCCATTTGACCGGATAACCCCAATGCGTAAGTGGTTGCGTCTGTCGCTTTATTTACGGCATAGGCACCAGCACCAAGAATCCCAAGTCCACCCACCATTTTTAAAATGCTGCTTTTGTTAAAACTGGCAGCCATATTACTACCATTGTTAGAACTCTTCGGACCAAAGGACTTTTTATTAATTCCATCAATCTGCTTGTCAACCTCTTTCAACTGCTTCAAGGTTGCCTTGATTTCCCTTTCGGCTTTGCTGGCTTGCAGTTCCAACTCAATCTTCTTGCTTACAGAGTCCTTGAGGTCTCCGCCCAATTTCATAGTCTTTTTTATGGCCTTATCTGCTTCCTTGGTGTCAATCTTCAACTGCTTTTTTTTGTCATAAAGCAATTCCAACTGGTTTTTTAGCATTTCCGACTCTTTTTTGAATTGTTTTTGCCCGGAAATCATTTTCATTATCCCATCGGTGAAGTGGTCTTTCAGGGTGAATATACTCGCTACCTCGTAGGCCATCGTATCACCTTCTTTTTGTAAATAGTGGGCAAACAGGCATTTGAGTGGAATTTTTCTTATCTTCCAATTCCTGATCCATAAATGCCCGAATTACCATTTGTTCGCCTTTAGACATGGCATAAAACTCAGACGGACGCAAGTTCTTTTCTTTCCAGCAATAGTACATCAATTCTGTGGTTGCGTCCGTCTCAATTAGTTTTTTATTTCCTGCACTGCCGTTTCCCTAAACCCGGATAAGTCACCGATGGTTTCATACAAGGCTTTTATTTCACCCGGCAACAACATTTTTTTTGCAAGTTCTTTTGGGGTAGCTGCCTTATACTTGCTCCGCAGTTCTTCACTTTTCAGATTTGGAGCCCTTACACCTTCTAAAATCAAAAACACCTGAAGATCAATAAAGTCTACTTCCTCTGTTTCACCTTTTTTATGGGTTGCATTCTCCCGTATTTCAGCGTATTTGTCGATTGATACACTTTCACAGGTGAATACAACTTTTTCCCCTACCATATCCGATAGCCTGGTAATTTCTACGTCCCTCGTTGGCTTTGTTAGTTTGCTTTCATCCATCTGTAGCAACAGGTCCATTACATTTTTCATATTCTCCTCCTAAATTAAAAGGAGCCTTGTGCGGCTCCCAGCTTTATTGTGGTGTTACCAAATCAATATATTCAAAGTCTTCAAAAGTGAATGGGCATTCAATGGTTCCGTTTTTGTTTGCTTCCCAATCCGCAAGGGTGAGATCATCGAAGCTTACACCCTTTATAACTACACGCTCGGCCCCAAATGCAGAAGGATCCGCCAGTTTTGAAATTATTGTAACCTTTATGTCTTGGCCTGCTTTGATTTTAGTTGCCAATTTTATGGCCATCCGGGAATTTACCTTGTTGAATTTCACGGATCCCTTGCCTTCCCATCCAACCACCTTTTTACCCGGTGTCAATCTTCCGCACATGGGTACATCTTCCTTGTTAACGTCCACCTTTGCCTGTAATCCTGTGCATTCCGCCAATAACTCGGAGTCCATCCAAGCCTCTCCCCAGGATCCATTCATTACTCTGCTTGCATCCATGTTTTAACCCTCCCTCCTTATATTGATATCGCCAGCGTGATATCTTCAATGGCATCAACTATCTTTATATTTGACGCCAGGAACACTTTATCATCTGTGTTATATTCGCGAATTTCCTGGACACTCAATTGCGAGGTGTTAACCCCTTTGGATTCCAGGTAGTTTTTCTGCGCCACATCGTCAATAAAGACTTTGTTTTGAAACTTGCTGTCCAAGAGCCCATCCGTTACCAGTGTGTCATAGTATTCGTTTATAGCCGTAATTAGTAATATTTTGTTGTCGTAGCTGTTTGAATACTTTCCAATGTACATGTCTTCGGCAGTCTTCTTTATGTCTGCATAGATCAGGTCCATAATATCCACTACTTTAATTTTCTTAAAAGGAGCTCCTTTTGTTGCCGTAGTAGTGACAAGAGAATTAATCGCCCTAGCCACTTTCACCCTTTCCCCATCATGAAAGATCTCAAATTTCCCAGCATCAATAGCACTGTCCAATTGTGCCTTTGTAAGCCGTGGTGAAACGTCCGTAACATCCGGAAGCACTTGGAAGGTCGCTGCCATATTTAATGGAGTACCTGCCAGCAGTCCGGCAATTCTTGGGGCATATTGTGTGTTGGTATAGCTATTGGATCCCACTTTGGTAGTAACTGTGGTAAAGTTTATAATCCCTTCATGATCTGCTGCATTGCCCGGAAGTACTGCTTTTACCTTCTTATTCAGGTTATCTCTTAGGTTTTTGATCCATGTTGCGACTCCAGCAACATCCCCTGTGGCTATTCCTACCACCGCAAGATAATCCCACTTAACGGTTTCCAGGTAGGTTTGTGCTTCAGTATAGTCGGTGCTGGCTGTTGGCTGCACGTAAATAACCACTTTCAATGGTGGCCTTACCCCGCCGATCAAAGCAAAGTTAATAGCGTCTTTATTGGCAGTGGAGAGAGTCGCCGGGATGTCTGCCGCCGATAAAATCTCCTTGAACCCATTGTTAGTGCTATCTTTCATTATAAGGGCTACAATGCCCCTCGCGCCCCTTACCACAGCGCTGGCGGCTGTTGACCTAAAGGTTAGATTTATATTGGGTAATGGCATAGTTCTATACCTCCTTAATGTTTACTTTTACCTCTGCTGCCAGAGGGTAATCCACTTCGTTTCGGGGTCGGTCTTCGAAGTATTCAAAGTCCAATGTGAAAAACACTTCGTTGTCACGTATTTCTCCTTTGAAGCCGTTTTCAGCCAATTTAATAGCTTTACCCTCAGTCATAACATACCCGGGTTTGAATAGATTTTTAACGGCACTGTACACCCCCAACCGCTCCGAAACACTAGACAGATTGTGAGCATCCACATTCGCAAAGTATACTACTTGGAAAGAAGGGTTTTCTATGGTTGTCGCCCGGTTTGCATCCTGCCATGAATCGGTCACTGCTTGGATGTAGAAAGATGGTCTTTCAAATCCCTGGGGGATTTCCTCTATGTAATGGGTGTATTCTGGGTACTTGGTAAGTAGTAAATCGTTAATTGCATCAATAATATTCAGTATCGTAATCACTTATCCGTCACCCTCTTTACAAAATCGTCTACCAACCTTTTTATTTTCGGCATAGCGGCTTCTGTCCCCCGTTTAAACATCCAGACACCTTTTACAAAACCTAATGGCTGGGCAACAAGCTTAAAATCCCCTTTGTTCTTCCCCTTCTTGTGTACCTTGCTACTTTGCGCCTTCCTGTTGGCTATAACATGCCCCGCTTCTACAAGGTGGGCATACCGCTCCCCTGATTTTACTACTGCATAATTTCCTCTAATTTTTTTGCGAACACTTTCCCTAAGTTGACCGGGAGTATGTTTATAATTGGGAGGTGGATGCACGTTTACAGGAGTCAAAGGCTTTATGTGGTTTACCAACGTATCGCCCACTTGTTCCATTAGCTTCCGTTTTTCCTCCGGAAAGTCATTTACCATGCTCATAAATGCTTTTTGAAGTCCATCTAGACCATTAATATCAATCTCAGGCATCCTATACACTCCTCTCCAGTCTTAGCCCACATTCCGTGTGATGGTTCCTTGGCCTGTAAGGATGGGATGCAATATACTTCTCTCCATCCACTTCAACCACGTCCCCCGCTTTTATATCTAAAGAAACAGCACCGTATAAAACAAGGTCCACCGTTATTTCTGCCAGCGGAGCACCCTGGTCATAGTTTTTCCAACTTCTCCCCGGCCTACTTGTAGCACATGGGAAAGGCCCCAAGATCAAAGAGCTTTGAGCGGGGCGGTTCCTCTCCCCTTTAGATGTTACCATCCGGGTAATCGTACATTTTTGTGAATACATCATGCGCCATTCACCCGCCTGTATTTTTCCAATACCAGTTTTACTGCTGTAGGCATCCCATGGACAAACTTTTCCGTAAAATCTCCGGCCCGTCTCTCCTGTAATCCTTCCGCGTCCCGGTTTATATATCGGGTCGTTACCATGATAATGCAGGCCCCTTCCAGATCATACGGCAATGTTCGGGGTGTATTGGTAGTGGCATCTTTCGGCAACACATAACCGGCTTCATACTGAATTGTAATATTCCTTTCAATAGAATTTTGCCATCCATGCTTACGGTAAATCATTCCAGAGTCTTCGTACAGATCAGTTTCGGCCATATCAACCGCTGCACCATTCAGAGTTATTGATATGATTGATATCACCGGGAACTGCCGCAATGTAAGGAATGGTGTTCCTGTACCTGCATACTTTTCTGTTCTGGTCCCTATTCCAAATTTCCGCTTGGTGTATGACTCAATAAACTCCGATACCTCGTTTATTTTCTGTTTTATCAAATCATCATCGATATCAACCGATGTCCCATTTAGATTTTTCTTTACTGCTTCCAGTGTTGTAAGCGCATTACTTGCAAGATCCACCAGTCTACACCCCCAAACAATAAAAATCCATTTCAGGCGCCTATTAATTTACTACGACACTAGGTGGAGTTGTTTGTTCATACTTGCTATCAACAAGGATTTCCACAGATGCAAAGTTCGTAGCCTGCGCGCTCGCCCCGATTCTTGCCTGGATGGTTGTGAAACCACTATTGATGTCAAGTCTTTCAGGTTCCACCTGGAATACTACAGTTTTATTTTTAACATCATTTGCCACCGCATAAGATACACCATCCGCTTTTCTGATAAGTGTATCACTTGCAGCAACATCCTCATTGGCCCAAATCTGCACGTTGGATGCCAGAGCTTTTGCTCCAGTTCCCGATACATCCTGCGCCTGGTACAAAGAAATGGTAGTCGCGTGACCAACCGCCTGAGTCAAGTGAACAATAATAAATGCCACGATACCGTTTTTCAAGCTCACATACTTGCTGTTTACGGCTGTGTTTGTTGTCTGAGGCTGCGCCCCCTGGACGATGTTATACTTTTCGGGTAAGGTTCTCATCGTAAAATACCTCCTATTAATAAAGTTAAAGCGGGATAATACTCCCGCCTATGTTTACCTGTTTTCGAGTGTTACAAAAGATGACAGTGTACTTGCACCTTTATATGGGGTGATCGGAGCTGTGCGGTATGGCTGACCGTTGAACCTATATATGAACCTGAACACAGACTCATCATATAAGAACCTTACATGAATGGAAACATCCGTCTGGGCTTTGGTCTTATCAATTCCCAGGTACTGTGTTGGATCTACCAGAGAAATATCACCCTTGGTCCCTAAAGCAGATGCCTGCTCAATAGTAATAACCGGACGGTTTTTGATAGTACCTTTTTCGATATATTCCTTAGCATACGGTGACATCATAGTATTGCCTCCGGATGTAAAGGTCATATCAGTTAACTGCCCTTCAGCTTCCTGATTAATCAACCAGATTGCATTGCCCCTACTTCTTGAAACTAGCCTCTGCCACATTTTTGTGATGTTACCATGCACAATAGTTCCAGCAGCCTGGCCACTTTCTTTTGTTTGTGTGATCAATGCTCCAGAGCTCAAAATACCAAGAGGCTTTCCAATCCCATCTCCCAAATAAATTGCTTCATCCGCTTTGAAAGCCATTTCTTCTGCATAAGCCTGGCGAATAATTGCTTCCAAGGCTGTGGAATCTTTCAGCAATTCGTCAGTTGTGTAGCAAAGAGCGATAAGCTTTTCAAGCTTCATATCAATATCTCTGAATTTAGGCTTGGAAGCTATAACTGTGTCTGCTTCGCCTGCCCAGTAAGCTTGAACACCGCCCCATCTGGAACCATTCTGCCTGGAGTTTTCATCAACACCAAGAGCTTTCAACCTGTTAGTGTCGTCGCCAATCGGTACCATTCTAATTGCCTTTGCAAGAACTGATTCAGCAGTCATTGCTTGTTGGAGCCCGTCAATGAACTGATTATCCAATAAGAAACCGCCTTCAGATGACACGCCCTCATTTAATCCAGTTCCCAAGTTGGCAATTGTAAGCCTTTTATCAACGCTTCCGCTGGGCTTAAAAGCATTAGCAACCGACTGTAGGTATTCGCCCATGTTCTTCCACTTCTTTTCATCCGGGTTTCTCGGCTCTGCTGGTAGTGGAGTATTAACGGGTGCTTTGTGATCCTTCTCTCTTTCGTCAATCTTGTTCTGGACCTCAATAGATTTCTCTAGGTTTTTAATCTCAACCTCTAATGCATCGAATTGTGTCTGTTCTTCTGCTGTCATAGCCCTGTTTTCTGCCAGTGCTTTGTTCAGCAACGCGGTTTGCGCCGCCATTTTTGCTTTCAACATTTCCTTAAACATGTTTCAATCTCCTTTCAAGATTTGAAATTTTTTGTTTGTATAGGTCAACCGGCACCGGCCGGGGTTCCTCTTTGGATTTTGGATCTTCCATCGGTTTTTTAAATGCTTCCAGGTTAAATTTCTTAACATGATCCAGCATTCTTGCCATCGAAGCACTTAGGCTGTTTTGAATGGCTAATCGACTAAACATAAGAGCATTTTCAACAGGAACGGATTCTTGTTTATCGGTATACAGCATCCCATCTGCAAACCCCTCAGCAATTGCGGTTTTTGCACTCATCCAGGTTTCATTGTCCATCATTTCGGATATTTTGTTCCTGGAACGCTTTGTTTTTATCTGATAATTATTTATAATCGCATCTTTAACCTCATCCAACACATCAGCAGTATGCCGCATATCTTTTGCTTCTCCGGTTGCTCCAGTCCATGGATTGTGAATCATCATCAAACTGCCAGGACTCATCAGTATTTCATCCCCAGCCATAGCAATTACTGACGCGGCGGACATTGCTTTTCCATCTATTTTTACAGTTTTCTTGCCCTTATGCTCTTTCAGGGCATTGTATATACCAATCCCTGCCAATACATCCCCGCCAAAGCTATCAACCCATACCGTGATGTTTTTGCCTTTATGCTCCGCCAAAGCATCCCTGAATGAATTCGGGCTTGCTGCCTTAATTCCAAACCATTCATATAACCAGGCAATGTCATCGTCGACTATTTCACCATCTATGCGTAATTCCACATCTTCATCAGGGGCGGATTCGTTTTTAATAAAATTCCAAAACGGCATATAATCAACTCCTCTCTACGCTACTTATTTCAGCATTTTTATAATTTCCTCGGCCATAGCTTTTGTTTTGGCCTGCTGTTGTTCCGGCGTTGGCTCCTTACCTGCTTCAAACATGTTTGACGGCTGCAAATATATGTCTCCATTGGGGATTGGGTTCAAATTCTCAAGTCTCCGGATATCATTCACCGATAACCACCCCCATTGTCGGCCGGTAGCATAAGCAGTCGCCCTGCTGGCTGCATCTCCCCTTAGTAACCCGCTCATGTTATATTCGAGAAAATATCCTGCACGCCGTTCAGATGGTGTGAGTAACTGCATGTTAATGTTTTCTTCCCATCGCTTCGCCCATGGCAGCATGGTGTACATTACAAATTCCAGGCTTTGATGCTCAATATTGTTGTTTGTACTCCTGCTCAGGTCCTGGACCAAATGGAGTGGTACACGATATATACGGCATATATCCTCAATCTGAAAGCGTTTATTTTCGATTAATTGTGCGTCGGCAGGTTTGATGGTTAATGGAACTGCTTCCCCACCCTCTTCAAGTAGGATCGGTTTACCAGTATTAATCATACCTGATATGTTTTTCTCTAAGTCTTTCTTTAATCTTTGGTATGCTTCTTCTCCGAGGGCTCCCGGATACTTGATCGCAATGCTCGGATTCGCACCATTTTTATAAAAGTTAATTCCAAATGCTTCATAGCTTTTCCCGAGTCGGATCGCCGTTCCCACATATTCTATTGGCGAAAGTCCTATTACCCCATCAAAGCTGGGTCCAGGAACATGAAATACCTGGTCGCGTCTGAGTGTTTTTTCCTTTGTTCCGTTGCGGACAGTATAGATAAGCTTATTTGTATCCTTGTCTCTGTCTATATGTACCTGTTCCCAACGGTATGGATAAAGTCCTACCAGATCACCAAACTTATTGACCAACTTTTCGCTCACCGTATTTCCACCGAGGTTCAATGCCGTCATACAGGTCTCGTTGAACACAAAGGGCGCCATTTCCTCATTAGGTGCATTATGAAGGATGTCATAAACCTGCAAGTCGTTAACTGGTTCTCTTTCACCGTTTGGCTTTTTTCGGTATAGGACAATCGGCATACTTGCCTTAGTCTCAGACAGAACACGATTACAGGCAAAAATAGCTGTATACTTCATTGCCGCATCCGAGGAAACTGCATCCGGACTTAAGAGAGTTCTAACATCGTCCCCACTAAAAAAAGCCTTGGCATATTCGTCAAAGCTATTTTTAAAAACCTTAAATGCTGCTTTTTGAATGAAATTCAATTATTTTCACCTCCCTACAGGCTTCTCATGCCCCTTGTTTCGTATACCGATTTTTTACTTTCCCTTGCCATGGCCCTCCGCATTGCATTAATTATGGCTGCCAGTAAGTCGATCCTTTGGGTATCATCCTTATGTTTTTTTGATAACATAATGAGTCCACCACCTTTATCTACTTCCATTGCATTGCTAACGCACCAGGTTAACAATGGTGACCCATCATGAATCAATTTTCCCTGTATTACTAATTCCCTGAAGAATTTTGTTGGTTCCGATAATGTCAATGGACCCTGGCGAATGTCAATAACCTGTTCATCTGAGTAATTATTCTTTTTAAGGTCATTCCCGAACTGGAAGGCTGTTGCTGGGTCAATGTCCCACTCTAATATATTCCATCCATGCTCCCTCTTCATTTCCTCTGAATACTCAATGATGCCATCAGTGTCAACCACACCTCCAGGCTGCACCGTACACCACCCGTCTTTTTCAAGAAAATCATAATCCATTCGGTCATTTTCCATATGCCATTGGACCCTTTCCCTTGGGAGCCATCCGTGCGCAGTTACAGCATAAAATCCATCTTCCAGAGGGAAAACATACCCGTTCCCTGTCAGGTCAATCCTCTTGGAAAGGTCTGTTCCAGAGAAGCATTCCCTTCCCTTCACAAGATCCAAAAACTTTTCCCTCGGGATTGCCAAGGATTTATATTTGTCCATTAGCCCATCCATGAATTTCTTTTCGCTGTCCATTTGCCACATGTTGCAGCGTTTGGTTAGATACTCTCTGATTTTTGCATGGTCATTGGATGCATAAGCTTCATCATGCTCCTTTATTATCTGCTTCATCAGTTCTTTGGCATAATCATTGTTCGTTTGCAAAACCGGATTTGCTTTTTTTATTGCTTCAAGGTCATGAGGACTATCACCCTTTTCCATTTCTCGAATCATAATAAAATAATGATCAAGAATTGGAACTTCTCCACGAAGCATTTTTGCGCAGGTATCATACTCCTTTTTACATGGGTTGTTTTCTGCGTCCTTCCCCGCTGTGGTTATAATAAACATAAGGGATTGCATCCGTTTCCCGAACCCGGAATAAAGCACATCATGAATCTCTGAAGTTGGATGGGCGTGATATTCGTCAATTACCACAAAACACGGGGCTCCTGAGTCTTTATTCTTGGTGTCCTTTGAAAGTGCCCGCAGCCATCCACCCCTGGTTTTATGTTCAATATATGTCTTTTTGACAATTAGCCTCTTTAAAATATCCGGGGATTTCTCCGCCATCTTCTTTGCGTCTCCCCAAACCCTTTGCGCTTGATTCCTGTCTACAGCTGCACACTCGATTTCCGGCATATCTTCATATCGTTTTTGCTCTGGTTTCCCAGGTGGATAAACACAATCCCCACACATCCCATAATTTGCAATGCCCGACATTTCGGTAGATTTTACATTTCCTCTACCTCTCTGGTTATATGATTTTGTGAATCTTCTTACCCCGGATTCCTTATGCACCCATCCAAACAGAACCCCAAGATCGAATTTTTGAAAAGGCTCCAACAAAATAGTCTGCCCGGAAAATGGGCCTCTAACATGCCGGCAACAGCGACTAAACCATTCATAGATTCTGTCAGCACGGGATTCGTCAAAAATATACGGGAAATTTTCCGTCCCTGCTCTTTCCAAATCATCCAGGTGTCTTTGGCAGGATAGTTTTTCTAACTCGCAAGTCGGGCCTCGCAGATTATTAACTACTTCTACAGCATACCTGGTAGCAGGATGCAGAGATTCCAGTGACTCAATTGAATAAGTCTTCATTTGGATCCGCTCCCTGTTTTTTTGCTTTTGCTGGTACGTTCTTTATCCTTGCAATTGGATTCATCAGCAGCCGGTCCTCAATACTCAAAAGCATGGCGCGCGTCTTTCCAAGACCTGAAATCGTACCCGAAATAGCTTTGTACAAATTTACCCGGTCCTTGTGGTCGTCACATTTGTCTACATCCTCATTCATTTTTACAAGGAGCGTCTCCAGTGCATCAGCTTCTGCTATTAGAGAGCAGTACCGATTTATTATGTTTTCGTCCAGGCCCTCCACGGTGTCCATACCCTTAAATAGCTTTTTCAGTTTCTTGAACATATTAAGAGCCACCATGTTTCGCATTACGTTTTCACTTGCCTTGTAATTTTTCACCCCGGAACGCACACTGCTTTCATGCTCTTTTCTATCTTCGATTTGTTTTTGGGATAAATGCCTTTTGTTACCATTACCCATGTGCCAATCAATTGTTTTGGCATATCTCCCAGGCATACTCACCACCTCCTAAAAAATTAAAACTTTTCATTTCACGATATTTTTTCACACGCGAGGCCATCACGGTCTATGCATGCAAACTCTGTAGAGATTTACCTCCCCCCTGGGGGTGTGTTGCCATAGCCGCCGTTCTCCCTGGCTGTCTTCGCGCTGTGGTGCGCATGGCATAAACCTTGGTGATTGCTAGGCTTCCAGAACATTGGATCGTTCTGCCCTTTTACTGGAATGATGTGGTCCACGTCTGTTGTTGGTTCATACTTCTCTTGCTTTAAACACTCAACACAGAATGGATTGTCTCTTATAAACCTTTCTCTATACTTCCGCCACCTATCGTCATATCCTCTTCGTGCTGCTGTCCCTCTCAGCCTGTCATACTGCCGCTTCGACTGCTTATGCCGATCACAATAGCCTGAGTCAACCAGTTCATTACACCCTGGATACCCACACAATCGTTTTGATCTACTTGCCATCTAATCACCTTCAATAAACTAATAAAAATTTTTGCATTATAATGAAGAAACTTTTTTACGAATATCACATAAGGCATATTCTGTTGCATTCGGCAATTCACCTCAAAAACAGTAACTCCAATGCTTACGCCAAGCATCAAAGAATGAATTTAACATACGCACAATATGAGTAGTTTGATGCTTAAAAAATTTTAAAACGCTTCATACTCTTGTCAATTTCTTCCTGTTCAATCCCAATGTATCTTAGTGTAATTACTTGGCTTGAATGATTAAACATCTTTTGGAGTAATCCAATATCCTTGAACTGTTTGTAATGATGATACCCGAATGTTTTCCTGAGTGTGTGAGATCCTAGATCAGGATACCCAAACAGCTCTCCAGCCTCGTCTATGATCTTATATGCCATCTCTCTTGATATTGGCCTGTTCTTCCCTTTGCGACTCTTTAATATGTACTCGTTTATGTCTTTTCCTTCGCAGTACTTTTTTAACTCTTTTTTAAGGATTGGGTTAATGGCAAATTCCTTTTCTTTACCGGTCTTCTTTTCTCTTATCTTTATTTTATCTTTACCCTTTACATCTCTGACTCGAAGGGTCCTGATATCAGAAATTCGAAGTCCAGAATATATCCCGATCATAAACATGATATAATTTCTTTCGGAACCTTGCCTGAGATATGTACTTATAAGTTTAACTTTTTCTGGGTCTCGAATTGGGTCAACACTGTTCATGCTCACACCCCCCTTACTTTGAACTCTTCTTACTTGTAAAAGCACACATAAAAAATACTCTCTATATATAAGGGTAAAAACAGCAAAAAAGTTAACCACTAATGGTTAACTTTTCAAAAACTTTTTTATTTTTTTCAATTCTTTTATCTGCCCTTTTTAAAATCTTTGAAATAGCAGGTGCGGAAACCCCTATTATTTTAGCTATCTCATATATTGTCAGCCTGTCTATATGGTACATTTTCCACACATCTTTTTGTTTATCTGTAAGCATATGTTCCACCACTGCCTTTGAGAATTCCTTCATCTTTCGTATTTTCGTATCCCGCTGAAATGCTGGCCTATCATGAGGATCAAGCGTGTACATATCATCGAGATTTTCGCTGGTTAAGGGTATACTTTTCACTTCTCCACCATCCCCTCTTATAGTAGTTACTGACTTCCCTTGAAACTGTTTTCAGTTCGTTTAGCATTGTTTTTAAAGGCGCTATCCTCTCTTTCATAGCTATAACTTCTGGGTCTCTTTCTGGGTCTGCGCTGTTGAATTCCAAAATCTCTTTTATCCTATTGAGACTCTCTATTCCTTCGGACATAATTTTTATGGACCTCTTATATTCTTTTGCTAATTCCTCCACCCCAACTCCCCCTATCTTTTATTGATTGTTGCTCTATGGCTTCCTTTGGTGTTCCTGCCTCTCTAAAGGCTTTACAATTTTTATCTCCTGTAAAATTTTGCTTCTCCAACTGGTTGCACCCGAGGCACCGCCAGCACTGTGTCAAAGCTAATTTTGCATTATATATACTCATTCTAATTACCCGTTCTCGTATAGACTGTCATAGAAATCATTGTCATATTCCCTCTGCTTGAAGTTGGTCATGTTAACCGGGAGCCCACTTTTGTTATTTTTAATGCCTTTGTTATCATAGTTTCCTTCCAAAATTTTTTGACGATTTGAAGACTTTATAATCCAGTCAAAGGAGGCAACCCACTCTTTTGCTCTTCCAGTTAAAAAATCACTGCCCTGGACTCTTTCAAAGAACTGCTTGAAGAATTCTATTTCGGGATGCTGCTTCCAAAATGTTTTTAATGCCTTTCTTCGTTGCTCGGTAATTTCTACTATCTTAGGCAAGGAGGTACAGATAGAATTATATAGATCCATTATTTCAGCGTGCGGGCACCCGGCAACGGGTGGTTCTGTTGTAGTTTTACGTACATCTTTTTCTATCTCTATCTCTTTATCTATATCTAACTCTTTCTCTAGCTCTCTCTCTGTGTTACATTTTGTTACTTGCTCGTTACATTGTAACAGTGCTAATTTTTGTTCCCTATGCCTCCGTACCCGTTCCGCTGACTCGCTTTCAGTTCCTATAAGCTTTTGCATTTCAGACAAATAAATAGTTCCATCATCCCATATTTCTAGTAATTGCAATTTTTCAAATACTTTTATTGCTGATCTGACTATATCAACGTTTGAATCTGTAAGTGTCGATAACATGTCAACGGTGTAAGGAATAATGTCTTTGTATCTCAATATTCCTTCACTTCTTAAACTTAAAAGTTGGAGTTGAAGATATAAAATTACATAGTCTTTACCATTAGGCATAGATTTTAGTAACTTTATATCTGGCTCCGTGAAAAACTCTTCCTTTAACTTTAACCAGTAGTATCTTTTCTCAGGCAAACTTAGCCCTCCTTTCAACATTTTGCCGGTTGATAAAATTTGTTAGCTAATATTACAATTTTGCTATATTTAGTGTATTGTCAAGTCGATTTTATCCACTGTATCCTGCACAGAGTCCATAGAGGTATGTGCATAAATCTGTGTGGTCGCGATCGACTCGTGTCCCAGAAGCTTTTGAATTTTATCTAGCGGAACATCATTTCGCAACAACGCCATGGCCCTCGTGTGACGGAATATGTGCGGATGTACATCCTTTGTCAGCCCAGCTTTTACACCTAAATCCTTTAGATATTTCTGTATTGTCCGCTGCCCCCATCGGTTTTTCATCCGGCTGTAAAACAAGGCTGGGTTATCATCTTTTCGGCTTTCCAGGTATTTAAGTATCCGGGATTTTGCATCCTCCGAGAAAACACAAATTCTTTCCTTGTCTCCCTTCCCAAGTACTTTGAATTGTCTTTTGTCAAAATTTAAGGAATTGCGGTTCTGTTGCCATCCCTCGGTAAGTCTACACGCCGAACTAAAAAAGAAACTTATTAACGCTCCGCCTCGCAAGTCTCCTATGCTATCCACGTAGTCAAGTAATTGCTGGTATTCCTCCATGGTTAAATGCTCCCGGACCGTCTTACGCTTTTTGGGTTTGTCTATTCTATCCATGGGGTTTTTATAGATTGGTAAAAGCTCCTGTTTTATTACAGCTTTGAAAAACGAACTTAGGGAACTATATTTCCTCCCCAGGGACTGGGGCAAATTCTTTCTTGCTTCCGCGCAGTGCCTTAGAAAATCCTCAACATCCAAATGAGTTACTTCTGCAAGTGGCTTTTGGTCTATAAATTCTAAGAAGAGACGCATATCTATGTCACACATGTGAATTATAGACTTTTCCGTCAACCCTTTGTTTTTGCAGACGCTTTTATATCTTGCAAGTACTTTGAAATTTTCTTCCATCACGCTTAAAACCTTTGCTCTTGTAACAGGCCGAACTTTTATATTCATGGCTTTACTACTCTTCATAATAAATTACCTCCTGTTATTCAGCGCAGCACTGCGCGGATTATTTAGTTTTCAAGGTGTCGTATTATCGCAAAACTACGGCACTAGTAACCGCCTTCATTTTCAAGTAACCATTCCTTCAACATTACTTGTGCTTTGGCAAATGCGTATTCAACATCACAATGCTGGACAGTTATTATGGTGTCCCCATGTTTCGGGTGAGTACTTTTGTAGCCAACTTTGATGGTCCAGTCCGTTATGCTTGAATGATATACTTGAAGGTTCCACCCCCTATTGTTTGACTTAGCATTGTAAAGCTTAAAAAATTCATCCAATGATATCGCCTCACTTTCCGCAGTTTACTATTAACCTGCCCTACCTTCTGTGATAGCATAATAGTTATAGTGGTCATTCCATTGAATATTTACACCACCCCATACACATGTAGAAGCTATTGTGTTCCCATTGGAACGCAACTTTATGAACTGATAACCGTTACTACTCTCTATTACTATTTGGTCTATAGGAATATTAATGCTTACTCTACTTAATTGCAAAGAGTACCTGTCACATTCATTCACAATAAAGATTTTGCTTACTTCAACAGGAACGAAAATGTTCCCCCTTGTTAGAATCTCATCCAAAAATATCACTCCTTCACTAAACTGCTATAACCCGCCTACCAAGGATACTCTTGGATCTTCTCCGGCCAGTTAAGGTTATCTTTAAGAAATACCGGAACACCTGCCGCTCTGCACTGGTCGATAATGGATTGCACCCATTCTGGTTTTGTAGGAATCGCTCCGGGTCCTGTCTGAGCTCCTATGATAACCCAGTTAATAGGCTGCTTTCTAAATGACCCGGAGTATCCTCCATTTTTACCGCAATGCTGACAATGAGAAGAGTAATTATCTGCATGGTGACCGCAGTATGAACATTTACATCTTGTTGTTGGCTTTGGCAGGTAAAAACTCAAGTCTACAGGTCCAATCATTGGCTCAATTGATAAAAATGTTTTAGCCGAACCATATGGAAGGTCACGTATCCTTTTTGCATCTTCTTGTTTCGTAATAGTTGTTCCAAAACATGCATTCTCAGGCCACTTACAATTATAGTTATAAAACTTCCCGTTCAAGAAACCATATTTCCTTGGGTTCTTTGTGAGAAACATGAATGTATGCTGAGGGCACTTGTTGACTGTTTTAAATACATCCTCAATCCATTCATCCGGAACCCACTCCCCGAACAGGTCCGCCATGCTGCATACAAATATTTTTGCTCCTTTGGTCTTTCTAATCGGTTCATCAAGCCTATATGCATGTAAAGTAGGTTCAAATATATACGGATATGGAGTATCAATAAATTGTGAATCTATTATATGGCATCCATTGTGATCAATCGGATATCCCGAATAATCAGGAAACTTTTTGCCGAACCGTTCAGCCACTCTCTTTGCATAGCAGTATGAGCATCCATGGTAGCATCCGGTTACCGGGTTCCAGGTGTAGTCACACCAATCTATTTTGCTTTTATTCAATTACCTCACCCTTTCGTTTAATTTACATTATCCGACTTCTAATTTGCTTTCCCAGTCTAAGATTAACGCTAGACTTTTATATATAATAATAGTTTTATGTAACCAAGAGTTTTATTTAATCATAGTATGTATTATAAATATTATGTAAAGGAGAATTATAATGATCTACGATTACAATTACACCAATTATAATGGTGACTACTATCAACAAAATGGTGACTACTATCAACAAAATGATGACTACTATCAACAATTTGATGTTAGGCAGCCTCTATTTCAAGATCAACAAGGTTTTTTTGGTGGAGGAGGCTTTCAACAAGGATTTCGGCAGGGATTTCGGCAAGGATATCGACAAGGATTTCGGGATGGCCGTAGGTCTTGCCCGGGCATTGGCTTTCCAGGATTCGGCCAGGGTCCTTACTAAAACAGGTCGACTTCATATTCTTATTATTCCAGGGATTAAACCCTGGATACATATAATCAGCACTTAGCGTTATACTTTGGGCATATTGTCGGGCATATCTCACATGGCTGGCATACGATCCGACCGTTTACCGTTTCGGACCTGTGGCAAAGTGATGGTATCATTTCTGCCTGCTCGGATTTCTTCTTAGCCACATGCAACATATTTATTGCTTGTTCATGTAAGAGTTTGTTTTCGAGTTGCGTTAATTCGTTACCTTCGAGAAGCTGTCTATTTTCGGTTTTAAGGCGTTCTATTTCTGTATCATGTAATTGCTCGATCAAACCTTTAAGACGCTTAATTTCGTGCTGCTGGGCCTCGATTGTTTCACACAGATTTTGTATGTCCATTGTGCCGCATTCGCTGCATGCATTATGTCCGCATTCGTTACATATCTCTATTGCCTCAGCATAAATTTGTAAAACCTGATCTATACTAAGCTCTGCCATTCTTGTTAACCTCACTTTCGTTTAATCTTAATTTAGCGTTATACAATCTGCATTTGCACCTTTGACAACCGGTGTTCTTCGGCAATTCTGATGTACTCCGGATTTAACTCAAACCCTATAAAATTTCTTTGGTGCTGCAGCGCTACCATTGCCGTCGTCCCGCTGCCCATGAATGGATCCAAAACTACTCCGTCTTTTGGGCATCCTGCCAGTATACACGGCTCTATTAGTTTTGGAGGATAGGTTGCGAAATGAGCTTCCGGGAAACGGCTGGTTGCTACCGTCCATACTGTACGCCGATTCCTTGTGTTGCCTTCCCACGGGATTGATGCTCCAAGGTGTGACCCTGGCCGGTCTCTGTCTTCGCCATATTTACGCCTGATGTTCCCGCTCTTTTTCCTTTTCCCGCCGGTTGAATTATTGAAAGTCGAATTGTTGCAGTAAGCACCGCCCCTGAATCCATTCGCAAATTCGTCTTGTACACAAGGTTCTTTTGCGGCATCGTAATCGTAGTAATATCTCGAGCTCTTACTTAAAAGAAAAATATATTCGTGGGCTTTGGTTGGCCTATCCTTTACGGAATCCGGCATACAGGAAGGTTTATGCCAAATTATATCCGATCGCAGATACCACCCATCGGCCTGTAATGCTAATGCAACCCTCCATGGTATCCCCATTAAATCCTTTGGTTTTAATCCGTATGGGGTTTTTGGCCTTAAAATCTTTCTGGCTCTTCTCGTGGCCTCTTTTGTGCCTTCAATGTGGATATTGTCCCCCATGGTACCCGGTGCGGTGGAACAATAACTGTCTCCAAGGTTTAGCCACAATGTTCCATCCTTCCGTAGTACCCTCCGCGCTTCCCGGAATACTTCAACCATTTTGGTTATATATTGATCAAATGTTTCTTCTAGCCCGATTTGTCCATCTACTCCATAATCCCGTAGGCTCCAATATGGAGGAGAAGTCACGCAGCAGTGTACTGTTTCACTCTCGAGCTGTTTCATCCCTGTAATGCAATCCATGTTATGGATTTTATTTATCTCCAGCACTCTATCCCCTCACTTTCGTTAATCTCTTAAACTATGTACTTCCAATGTATAGTTATATATTTTAAGGAAAATTTACAAACAAATTACAGTTTTGATACATTTAGCCTAGTTGGTTTACTTTTCCAATTTTTCTAACTATAATAAACTTGTACGCGTACAAAAAACTTTAATACAAAGGAGATACTTTTATGATTACATTTACAAAACTCAAGAAACCCTTTGCAATGGTTATTTGTTGCCTATTCATTTCTCTAGTTTGTTTTTCTTCTGCCGCTGTCGCTTCACCAAGTATGACTGTGTCAGTTGATTATCCGTATGGAACCAAAGACGATCCGGCCTATGAACAATCTACACCCTTTGTCTCTTTTTCCTATACAGGTACTCCTACTCATTACAATATTGTTGTAGTAGATGAAGAGATGAATATTCTTTATAATTCAGATTCTCTTCTACCTGTTGAGCAGGATGGTGACCAAATCTATTATCTTCCTACCGATCTGCCAAAGAACAAAAAGCTTGGAGTATCTGCTATTCTTTTTGAATTTAGTAATGGTGTTGTCACCGTTACGCAATCACCATTTCAATGGTTCATACTTCAATAGGAATTACATAAGTTAACTTGTATGGGTTTCAGGCTAAGTACCTAGCTTGTAACCCATACATTTTATACAAGTGCCAAATCGCAGTTTAAATAGACTATGCTTTTAATCTTCTTCTACGCTACCTTCCCAATCCTCGGCATCCTCATAATCGTCAGGGCCTAAACCGTAAAAATCATCAAATTCATCCTCAAAACTATCTGCCACTTTCCTTGATTCCTCAAGAAGGGAATTATATATGCCTTCCTGCAAACCTTTATCTTCTACAGTTATTGCACAAGGGCAAGCATGTTCCCCGCATACATTCCAATAACCGCAACCATACTCTTGCTCTAATTTATCAAATTGTTCTTGCCTTATCATTTCTGTACCACTTCCTTTCGCAGTTCATTGATTTACCGCCGTTCAAAACAGCATTTGCTTAAAAATACTTTCAAAAATCGTTGCCGGGATTGAATTCCCTGCCTGTTTATATAAAGCTCGCCTGTTATTTACCTTTGCTGCATTGTTGTAATCTTCATCCGAATACCCTTGAAGCCTCCAGCACTCCCTATCGGTTAAGAACCTGTATTTGCCATTTCCTATGTCAATTATCTGTGCAGGGCACCTATCTTGCCTCTCAGTGATTGTATAACAAAAATCCGTGATAATAGTTGTACGGTTGATTCCCTTGGCACCTATAACATTTAAAATGCTGGGCTGTGTTACCTCATATTCTTCTGATACGCCCGATTCTAGAAATTCACTAATGTGCGGAGCTGATTTTCTCTCAAGCGTCTGGAAGTTAAAGAAAGTCCCGTCCAATAAGCTAATTGTAAAAACTCGCTCTCTCTTATGAGGTAAACCAAAGTCCATGGCATTTAAAACTTCAAAGGTGTTTGTATAACCCATCTTCTGCATTTCTTCGATATATTTGCTGAAATTGTGTATCATGTGCTTTGATAGCACATTTTTGACGTTTTCCCATATTACAATTCTGGGTTTCCAAGTCCCCATATTTTTTATTATGTTAATGGTTTCCCACATGAGACTGGACCTTGTTTCGCTGCCGGGATCGGCACCTTTTTGATAACCGGCGATTGAAAAATCCTGACACGGTGAGCCGTGAATCAATATGTCAGGCTTCAAATCCCACCCCCTAACATCTTGCGGCTTGTGCTGCAAGTCATTTGCAAATATTGCATTGTAGCTTCTCACGGCCTTTTCGTCTATCTCGACATAATCTATCGCTTTAACTGGTACACCTATGTTTCTCAATGCAATTCTGGGACTTCCTATTCCGCCGAACAACTCTAATATTTTAAGCATTAGAAACCTCACAATCATTCGCTAAACTTAAATTAAATGCACTTTGCCAGATCAAATAGTGACATCTGGACATAGGTAATATGCTTTGGTTTCGGTGGTTCCACGGGTATTGTCTTCGGTACCTTCGTTTGTGGTTTTGCTACAGATGCAGTATAATTCCAACGTGAAGCTTTTGCATATGTACCAACTAATTCAACCCTGCTTTCAATTCCTTTGCTTTTCAATGCCATGCAAATCTTTTCAGCATAGTAGTTTTTCATAAGGTAGGCATTGAATTGTAGTACGTGGAATTCCTGTGTACCAAGGCTAAAAACTACCCTACTGTTAGGTGGAGAATTGTCCTCTATTAGAACCCCGTCAATTTCATCAAATGGATCAATTTTTGTCCTATATGGGATGCTTTTATTATCAAATGTACATTGTAACTGGCTACTCTGTTCTTCCGTAAGGTCTAAAGAAAAGGTGTTTTTTTGGCGGGCATAAATTGCAAATAGTTCCCGGAAGCAAGCTAGATACATTTTGGGAGGATCTTTTCTTTCATTTTTGGACTTCTGTTTTTCAAAGGTAATTATCTTCCCTGCATGGATGCCGTAGAATATTTTCCCCTTCTCTAGATTCTTTCGGTAACCACATCCTGAATACTCTTCTTTATCCCTATGTAGGCACATCAAGGCATCAGAGCATTCCACGTAATTAGAGCAGCAACCAAAGGTTTCCATACTAACTCACCTTGCCTTTTTGCACTGCCCTACATACAGGGCATAAACAACGACTTTTTTTCTGCTTTTTAAGCTTACGCTCGAAATTCCGATCTCCCTTGGGCCACGTCCGGACTACTGAAAAGTTTATACCGGCATCTCTTACAGCTTTTAATAGCTTTGCGCCACGGGTTCCTAATTCATGATCGTGCATACGTTGTTCCAGGTTGTCTGTAAACCCTATGTAGTGTTGGGCATGTTTGAAAGGCTTTTCAAAATGTATCAGATAAACCATCACTTCACCCCTTTACGTTTTCATATAATGAATGCACTTTGCACATGCATATTTAGCCTTGCAATATCGCCATTTTTGGCAATCTTTCATTTTACAAACCGGTATGATCTCCTTCATAGTTACAGCATCTTTCACAGTTCACCTCAGTATGCTGTTATTAACAAGCATGATCTTTGCAAATTTCAGGCTTCGGATATGCTGTTGCCTATATTCAGAATCAAAGCGCATCCTGATATTATGGATTAACCATTTCATAACTTCAAAGCCTCCTTCCATTCGATATCTGATTCAGCAACAGCCTCTTCAAGCGCTTTTTTAATAGATAGCTTGTCGCGCATATGAACAGATCGTGCTATAGCCTCTACAGCCCCTTGAAACTTACCAATTATCCTGGCATATTCAGCGGGAAGCGCAGAAATGTTACATGAGCGCCTTTGTTTTAGGTCCATAACTTCTTTTTCAAGCTCATTTATCCGAATCAGGAGAATTTCTGGGTCATCCGGTTTAGTTGCTGTCAATGGATTTTCTGAATCAATCATTTTTTCTTCTCCCCTCTGTACCATCGCTGGCACTCTTTTAAATCATAAAACCTCCTATTTTCCTTTTTTATGGTGGGCATCCCCAACGATACCCAGTAGGATATAGAATTTTTATCGCAAAGCCACTCTTTGCAGAGTTCGTCTGTTGTTAATAGCCCTTCCGTTCCTTCAGGCCTCTTGTGGGCTCCCATGGCACCACTCCTTTCTTGCGGGTTGTTGACCTTTAACGATTTGCTATTGTGTAATGTTTTCTAAAATGGTAAAATTTCCTTTGAATGGAGGTGAGATTTGTGCCAATAGATTTTGATAAACTTCTTAAAGAATACCTTCAAGAGTTTGAGTCAAAAAATCCAAATCCGGAAAATAATACGTTTGTAGATTTGAATAAGCATTACGTTGAAATTTCAGCTAATGTGTGTGTGAGAATTCTTAAAAAGTACCATGATGAAGTTGAGAAGATTTCTTTGAAAGAGCCTGAATAATCCTCTTAGTAACATCATTAGTAATCTGTTCAATATTGCCATTAGATACACATATTTGTTGCACATGAATTGCTGTATTGGGCTGTTCTGTGAGTTGCCGCTCTAGTTCAGCCAATTTTTCCTTTAAAGCAATTACTTCTTTTAGGCCACTCTTCAAAGATTCTAAGGCTTTTATTGCCTCGTCAGCCTCGATTTTTACGTTTAATATTAATTCATTCATACTTTGCCATTCCCTCCTAAAAAATTAAATTTCCTATAGCAATTCCTAAGAAAGATCCAATCGCCGCTGCCAGTATAACGTTTGATACAAAATCAGCCTTTATCTCAAATCGCCTTTTGCTGGACCCTACATATAAAATCCTTATCAAAACCTTACCCCCTTTAACATTTTTTAGCTTTTACCACGTCTTCGCGCCTAGCTTTTTTGACTGCATTTACAGCTTCTGTATTCGAGGGATAGTACATGGTGTATGAGACGTGCCCGGCTCTTATCAAATAAAGACCTTCTTCCTCAGTTGTTTCACACCAATACGTTTTATCTCGTGAAGTGTATAACCTCATATCCATTCCCCTTTCCGCTGTTCACAACTTTAGCGAATGTTTATTGTCACTTCGCACCTCCCGTGGTAGAATTTTGTTTGAGGGAGGTGGTATTATTGGTTAGAATTACATTTTTAGATGGAACATTCCTGGATGTCTCAAGCGAAACACATTTAATAGGAATTAATAATTACCCTAGAAAAAATAATGATGATTCTTTTTACTTGACGCAGGGCTATAATTGGGCAATAGATAAAGGCTTAAGCTTGTCAACAGTGGATGAACGTCTAGGAATTACCGGATTCTTATTGTCCTTTGACTGTTTCGCACTTAGCGACAGTGATAATGAAACAATCTATATGAGGTCAGCAATTAAATCTATTTCGGTAATTTAATCCCATGGCGCCGTGCAATGTTCTGTACTAGCACGGTGTTTTTTTTGCTCTGAGCTAGTTCGCTTCCCACTTTCTCTTTCCACTGATCATAAAACTCCATCTCGCTTGCCGGTACAAAAAACTCCTGGGTAACTTTACCATCTTCGATGCTGTTTTCAACATTAAAGGTTGAATACATCTGTAACTCCAACAACACATTGCCGGGTATAGTGCTATCAAAGTTTTTTATTTTGCACAAAAGTTTCATTTCATCCATTTCCCACACCTCCTCTCATGTCATTTGGCCTACTTCTTACGCCGGTCTCTGTATATTTGCACCAGCAATCATTAAACTTAATTCTGTATCTGGCTTCCAAGCAATAACAATTCCCTTTGCTTTATCAAAGTCAGCCACAGCAGTATTTTTGTAACTGTTAACTTGCATTACTCGTTTGTAGTACCGCCAAAACTCAGAAAATGCTCTTTTACCAATAAGTTTATACGCCGTAGAAGATTTGCCGCCTAATGCCTCCATAACAGTCCTGTTTGCCAACTCACGCATAACTTCTTGCTGAGAGTAGTCTATCGTCATTGTGTTTTCTAACCTCTCAACTCTAGTTTCCACAGCCTGGATTTTCTGGTCCGTGATAAATATTGCTTGAAGTTCCTTGGAAAGTCCTACATAATAACCGCCGTGTTTGCGTATAGACGGAATAACTTCATGTGTTATCCATCGCTTAAATTGTTTTGCTTCTGGTTTCTCGGAACGAAGAATTACACTGTATAATCCTGGCTCATTAATGATAAGCATTTGCTGGCTTCCTCCAAGGGTGTCTGCTTGGTGGACTCCCTTTTCATCAACATCTAATCGCGCAGCAACATTACGTGAATTTGAAATTTCCAGAACATCGCATACATCCTTAAGAACAAACCAAGGTTCATTATTTTTTAAAATTGTCCTAACCTGTTTTTCTTGATAATTAAATGGAATTAAATTTGACATATTAACCTCCTTATTTCGATACCATAGTTTCTCTTTGCTTTTTACTTGCATACCTATACAGCGGGCTTTCTTCTGAAACTTTAATAGTTTTTACTTCTTCAACATCAACGTTCCTTTTGCACCCATCTGCTAACCACTCTAAAAGCAACCCTTTGTGAAACCTCCATTTGTTCTTTATTTTTTTTGCTGGTATCTCTCCTTTGTGAGCTAACACTGAAAGCGAATTTTTGTTAATTTGAAGGAATTCAGCAGCCTGCGCTATACACATTACCTCTGGAAAATCACCCATAATGTTCCTCCTTTCTCTTCATTTTTTGTTAGTGACTGACGTTCATAGTACATTTGCACTTATGATTTTCAAGCTCCCCTCCTTTGAGTCGTTACTGGAAAAATCTCTTCCATGCTAACTTTAAATGCAGACGCTATAGCCTTTCTACTATTCAATCGCGGATAATTGGTTCCATTTTCCCATCCCCAATATATTCTTTTGTCCGTCCCACACTTTTCTGCGGCTTCTTCTTGCGACCATCTATTAATAGTTCTTAATACTGCAATCTTCTGGTTCCATGTCAAATTTTGAACTAATTCAATAATTTTCATTTCAATCGCCCCTTTCACGATTAATAATATCAGTATTTCTGATAATTATCAAAGTCATGTTATCGCTAATTCTGATATTTTTAATAGATTATCATTTACAATCATAATTTTCCTTTACTTTTCTCAAAATAGTTGACTAATTATCATAAATAGTGATAATATATGAATAGCAAACTAATTATTGGAAAAAATATTTTATTAGATTAACAAATGGAGAGTGGTAAAATGTCTCAGGGTCGCTTAAATATGGGGCAGAAAATCAAGAGTTTACGCAAAGAACGGAAGTTGACACAGAAAAAGTTAGCTGAAAATATTGGTGTTGGACAAAGTTATATCGCCGACTTAGAAAATGGAAAATCTCAACCTAGTTTAAAAGTATTAAAGGAAATAGCTAGAGTCTTGGATGTGCCAGTCGGTTTGTTATTAGAGGAAGAAGAAACAATAAATAAAATTGCAGAAGAGTTTTATAAAGTTACCCAGTTTTCTGGTGGAATGGAAAATCTTTCTGAGAATGAAAAAAGAGAAATTCTAAAATTAACAGCGATTCATCAACCGGATTCATTTTATGAACTTGACGATGATGTAAGAAGCACAATTAATGAAGCAATTTTATCAAGCCCATACCCAACATTCAATTTAGTAAAAATTCCTGTAATGGGTGTAATCCGTGCTGGTGAACCAATGTATGCTGATCAAAATATTATCGGATACGAATACCTTCCTGACGAAATCGTAAAGGGTGGGGAATATTTTGGATTGAAAGTGACTGGAGACAGCATGAACTTAGTCCCAATTTTAGACCAACAAATAGTAGTGGTTAGGAAACAAGACAATGTTGAAAATGGAGAAATTGCTGTTGTAATAGTAGATGGCGAAAATGCTACAGTAAAAAGGTTTTATCATACGGATACAACAGTTACATTGATGCCACAAAGCAGCAACCCTGACTATGTGCCGAGGATTATTGACACTGCGAAAACAGAGGTTAGAGTGGTTGGTAAGGTCGTTAAGGGGATAATAAGTTACTGATTTAGGAAAGGAATGATGGTTTATATGGCACAGATTTTTAAGCGTAAAAATGGATATTCAATACGCTTCTATCTTCCAAAGGACGAAATTACCGGGAAAAGGGAAAGGGTGTATTTGGAAGACTTCAAAACCGAGAAGGATGCAGAAATGGCAATGATGGAGTACCTTGTTAATCATAAAAAAGGATATGTTGTAAACAAGGATATATCTCTATCCGAGTATCTTGAAAGATGGTTTCGAGACTATGCTGAATTCAGCGTTGGAGCAAGAACTAAAAGAAGATATGCAGAGTTTATAAATCTCCATATTATTCCTGCTCTTGGAAAATTAAAGCTTTGCGATCTAAAACCTGGGTATATACAAGCTTTTTACACAAATCTTATGAAGGACACTATTATAGATATAGACGCGAAAGACAATTGTGAAAGCAATGTAAAAAAGACAGTAAAAGGGTTATCATCAACAACAGTACTTCATATACACAGAATGTTACATCTTGCTTTAAAATACGCTGTTACATGGCAGTATATTTCTTTTAATCCATGCGATTCTGTTAAGGCCCCAAGAAAATCAAAACATGAAATAGAATTTCTTGATGATGAACAAATTGAAACTTTTCTGAATTCTGTAAAGGGAGAAGATACTTTTATTGCTCAATATATAGCCACTACAACAGGAATGCGATTAGGAGAAGTATGCGGGCTGCAAATAGGGGATGTCAATATAAAAGACAAGACTTTCACAGTAACAAATGGGTTTCAACGAGTAGAGGGTGCTATGGAACTCGGGAGTACAAAAACTAAAAGTAGTAAAAGAATTGCGCCTATGTTGCCGGGCACAGAAAAGGTTATTGAAGGCTATATAAAACAACGTGAACAATGGAAAAGAGAAAATTCATCGATTTATCATGAAAGTTACTTTTTTTGTATTCATCCAGATGGATCTCCACTATTGCCCGATAATGTTTCGAAAGTTTTTAAAAAATATGCTCGTAAACTTGGCTTCCCCGATGCAACATTTCATAGTTTACGGCACTCGCATGCATCATGGTTGCTACGAAATAATGTTCATCCAAAAGTAGTTTCGGAAAGACTTGGACATGCATCAGTAAACATCACATTAGACATATACTCGCACCTTATACCGAATCTCCAGGAACAGATTATAAAGGGTTTAGATTCAAAGATATTCCTTGATACCGCAAATGAGCCTGACGAACCACAAGGGAAAAATATAATTGACTTTGCAAGCAGAAAAAAATCTTTAGGCACGGTTTAGGCATATGACCTGCGGTTTTAATAAACTTATAAAAACAAGAAAGCCGCCAAACCTTGCGGCTAGCGGCTTTTGCTGGTGTACCCAAGAGGATTCGAACCTCCGGCCTGCGGTTTAGGAAACCGACGCTCTATCCTGCTGAGCTATGGGTACATATGTGAAAGGACGCTTACTAGTATACAAGAAAATTCCTTCTTTTGCAAGAGGATTTTTCATCCAACTATAAAAAAACTTCACTCCAGTATAAATAACAATGCTTAAAACCCCGATATAATACATATAGGCTGGGGCTAGTAATTCTTTTGCCGCGCCTTAGCAAATAAATCCAACGGAGGATTATCATGAAATCAGTCTTTAAAACCAACGTAGCCTTGCTGCTTATAATAACCCTTTTATCCACGCTGGTATTCATCCCCGCCCCTGCATCGGCAGCAGACATGCCTTTTCTCAGTATAAGTGCCAATGCCATATGGGGTGGCTCCACCGTCATTCGGCTGGACTGGACCGGCGGAACCCGGAGTGGCTACTACTACCGTGCGGAAAGAAGTATAAACCGGGGAGCATTTGAGAGCGTTTCCGGTTATCTGGATGCTGTCATCCATGATTCCTGCGGAGACCCTTTACTGGAAACCAATTTTAACAATCTATACAGCTACAGGATCGCAGTTTACGATAGCAGCTACCAACTGGTGGGATATTCCAATGAGGCTTCCCTGACCCTGTCCAATATAACAGAGCCAACGAATTTTAAAGTTACATCGGCTTCCTCTACGGAAATCGATCTGGCCTGGTCCTACCCAGTATCAAAGAGTGCAGGAACTGTCATTGAAAGAAAGGCAGACGGCGAGAATTGGGGTGTAATCGCCATACTGCCTCAGGGTACTCTCCAATACAGGGACTCCGGTCTGAAGCCCAATACCCAGTATAAGTATCGAATCCGCGCCATGCTGGGCATCAATGCCTACTCCCGGTATATCGATACCTACAGCACGGATACCCTGCTAAAGGAACCCGGAGAACTGACCGCAGGTATGATTGCCCATAATATGATCCTGTTAAACTGGGGCTACAATGGAAACCAGGACGTGGTCTTTCTCATTGAAAGAAAGGATAACGGAGGCGAATTCAAACAGATCCAGGAAACAGGTAAGAATCAAATACTGTGGGTCGACAACACCGTATCCCTAAATAACCGGTATACTTATAGAATTCGTGCTAGAGCCGCCACCAGCAGCGTAACTTCCAGCTATTCCAACGAAGTAACGGTGGTAACCATGGACTTGGCCGCACCCGGTAACCTGTCGGCTACTGCCATATCCGAAACGGAGATTTCTCTTAACTGGGGCGATACCTCCACGAATGAAACCGGTTTTGAACTGTGGCGAAAAATCGGAGAAAACGGCACCTGGGCCAAGTATGCAGTTTTGGATCGCAATGTAACCACCTTCAAGGATACGGGGCTGAATGCTAATACCACTTACTATTATAAAGTGCGGGCCAATATCTCCTACAGCAATGTATATTCTGCATTTTCAGGGGATGCCTCTGCCAAGACCGTCAGTCCCATGTCGGACATTTCCCTTGACTATACTGTGAATACACCTTACAGTATTCAACTAAAATGGAATTACATCTACGACATCGAAACTAACCTGGTATTATACTTGGAGAAAAAATCGGAATCGGATCTGGAGTGGCAAAGAATCGTTTCCTTGAATCGGACAACCAGCCAGTTTACCGACAATGGACTGGTTCCCTACACAAAGTATTATTATCGCATGGTGCTGGTGAACCCTGTTAATAACAGCAGCAAAGCCGGCAATATGATTACTGTTTCCACCGGGGTACCCGCGGCACCTACCCTGCTGGACATCGAAACCCTGGCGCCCAATACCGTACGACTCAAATGGACGGATAATTCCCATAATGAAGACCGTTTCGTCATAGAGCGTATGACCCAGGGGCAATCCTATGTCCAGATCGGGTCTACCGCGCCGGGAGTCACTACCTTTGTTGATAACTCTTTGGCCCCCGGATATACGTATTTTTACAAGGTTACTGCCGTTAATAAAACCGGTTCCAGTGCCTATACCAATGAAAGATATGCCGTAGGCAAAGCGTTAAAATCCTTCAACGATATCTGGAATTACGACTGGGCTATCGGTGCCATCGAAAATCTCAGCAGCCGTGGCGTAATCACTGGAAAAACGGAGAATCTTTTCTTCCCTGATGACCAGATTACCCGTGCAGAGTTCACCAGCCTCGTAATCCGGTCCTTCAAGCTATCCCGGACTCCCATCGGATACCTGTCCGACGTTAGCTCCAACGACTGGTACTACAAGGACATTATGACCGCCAATACCCTTGGGATCATATCTGCTGACAATGGGTATTTTTATCCGAACGCACCCATAACCCGGGAAGATATCGCAGTCATTATCTATAAAGCGCTAAAGGCTGTAGATAAGCCCCTGAAAGGGCGGGACATACACATTCTCGATGGGTATCTGGACAAGGATCTGATTACCCCTTACGCGCTGCCGTGTTTCGCAGCTTTAAAGGGAGAAGGGATCATGAGCGGCAGGAGCAATACGATGCTGGCACCGAAGGATACTGCTACGAGAGCGGAAGCAGCGGTGATATTGTACCGGATTATTGATCGATGACGGAAATGGGAAATGGAGAATTGAAAATTGAGAATTGAGAATGATTAATTGTTAGAAAGTAATAAAATGTACTTCACAACTACAAAAGGCCTCTGATACCAAGGTGTCAGAGGCCTTTAAATTCATTTTCAATTTTCCATTCTCAATTCTCAATTTCCAAAAGCACTGCTCTCGCCGGGGTTCCCTCCACGCCTTGGATTTTTAGCGGAAGACAGGAGAAGAAATAGGTTCCGGGGTCTACATTCTTAAGGTAGAGGCCTTCAATGATTCCTATTTCCTGCGCCAGCAATATATGGTGGGCAGGGTGGGTCTGAGAACCGAATCTGTCTACGGAAAGGTAGTCTACACCCACGGTTCTTATCTTCTTGCCTGCCAGGTATTGGGCCGCAGAGGCATCGATGCCTATAAACGCCTTATTGAACTCACCTTTCACGGGTAACTCACTATTGGAGGTTTTAAAAAATACTGCATCCCCCTCCTGAATATCCAACGAATGGATGCTTTCCTCGGTTATCACGCTTTCCACCTGCAGTTCAAAAACCTTAACGAATCCAATGAATTTGGACAAATCCAGCGACATAATGCCGATACCCTTTTGGATAAAGTGAAAAGGTGCATCGATATGAGTCCCGGTATGCAGTCCCATTTCTATAGAAGATAAATTACAGGAGTCCCCCTTCTCCAGAGAAGCCTGGGTATTTATTTTTACCCCTGCATCTTTCGGCCACAGAACCGTCTCCGGTGATATTTCCCTGCTTATGTCTATGATCCTTTTTATTTTCATCATTTCTCTCCCCTTTCGCTCAGGATTGCGCTTTAACAGGCTTCATGTATTTAAGGATGTAAAGAAATACCCCTGCTGCAATGAAGATGTCCCCAATGCTGAAAGCATTGGTCAACGGAAGCCATGAGGGCAAATGGAATATATCTCCCAGCCAGGGCAGAAGGGTTCCGGAGTCCGCCAGCATGGTATTGTTGTTTACTTCTCCTGCCTGCTGTACTCCTTTGAAGTTGGCAGCGGGAGTTGGCATGTATCCGCCGTTCAGTATAATCACCAGAAAATTCAGCAATGTTCCTGTACCCAGGATTGCAATTGCGCGCTCCCGGACATTTGCAATAATAAACACCAGCACCAAAAGGTAGGATATCAGGTGTAAAGCAACCCCTACAGTAGTTGGCAAACTTTCCACCCATGAAAAACCGGAAAAAATAATCAGTTGTATGACAATGGCAGCAAGAACCGCCCAGCTCCACCGGAAGGAACTCTCTACAATCCCTGCCAGTCTGCCTCCCCAAATATATCCTATGGCAATGGCAATTAAAACAACGTACAGTATAAACACAGCAATTTACTCCTCCGCATATCCGTAGTCTTCCTTCAGAACTTCGATAAACGCAGCTACCACATCCGCATCAAATTGAAAATTGGAGCATTTGCGCAATTCCTGCACTGCAGCGGCCTGGGGCAGTGCCGTACGATAAGGCCTGTCCGAGGTCATGGCGTCGTAACTGTCCGCTACAGCCAGAATCCTTGCCCCCAGAGGAATTTCCAAACCGGATATCCCCATGGGATACCCCTTTCCATCCAGACGCTCATGGTGGTATAGGATGTATTTCGCCACTTCTTCATAGGGCTTCAGATTTTTTATCAGCCGGTATCCCAGCTCCGGATGTTGTTTGATAACAGCATATTCCTCATCCGTCAGGCCAGTATGTTTTCTTAGAATAGTATCCTCAATGGCAATCTTCCCTAGATCGTGAACCCTTCCCGCAGTCTCGATTTTTTCTATCTTCTCTTGCGACAATTGCAGCTTCTGGGCAATCTTTTTTGCGTACTCCGCTACCCGGGCCGAATGGAGATAGGTATATTTATCCCGTTTGTCAATGGTGTCCGCTAACGCCATCAGTGTATCAGAGGTTTCCTTCTGCAAACTGTAATACCTTCGCAGGGCCTGGTCCGCTGCATAAAGAGGCGGTATCATAATGAGCAGGGTAAAAGGAAAATCCGGTCTGTAAAGCAGTGAAGCTGCTACACTTATGGGTGTTAGAGTATAGTAATAAACGATATCCGTTTTAAGGTTTTCCGTAAATACAGGAATAAACTTATTTCCTGAGGTAAGGGATATAACCGCCGAAACAAAAAACATATTCAGCAGAAAGCATACGCTGGCTGCGACAAATATAGCGGGCAAATCCTTTACAACATCCAGCACAACGCCCTTCGGAGAAGCTTTGAGCAGTTCAAACAAAAGGCCGCTGGCCAGTACCGAAAGGCCATATTGACCCGCATTGAAAAGGCATTTATGTATGGGTTTCCTATAATATATTTCTACTAAAAGGGTGGCCACTACGATAATCCAGGTTGCCTTATAGGGTCCTGACAGAATAATCAACGCCAGCTGGACTGCAAGAGCTGTTGTAATCTCCGTGATTTCGCCTGACTTCAGAATGGTGACAGGCCTCAAATCGGAGACAATCTCAAGAACAACCCAAAATACAATAATAGGAATCTCTTTCAGGTTAAAATAGGGTATAAAAAAAAACAGAACAGGAAATACACTTATACCCACCAAAAAAATATATATATCACTTACTTTGCTTCGCAACGTCATCATAGAATTTGTATTCATTATTCCTTACCTTTGCCAAAAGTTATTACTATATGTTCGTGTTTCTACCATATAATAATATTCTGTAAAAGTCTACGAAAACCTTCTTGAATCAAAAATTATTTATTTTCAGGCGCAAAAAAAATAGCCCCAAGGGCTATTTTTTAAATACAAATTCAAAATATTTTTACTATCAGCCCCACTTATGGCCGGCCACGCTGGTCAGCACCAGACTAAGAACAACTGCTACCTTAAAAACTACTGGAAGTACCTTTCCCCATTTTCTCATCGGAATCTCCCCTTTCCTGTTAATTTTTTAGGTTTTATTGAGTAGTAACATTCTACCATCCAGGTTGTCCTATTGTCAATAAATGCCACGGCATTTCCTCGGACTTTACAAAAAGTCGTCTCGCAGCTTGCAAAAAAGTGGAAGTAATTTTTTTGCCAAAACTTAATACATATTAATTATATGCTGGTAAAAAATATATAATACCCTTATAATGTAAATTAACACCTGTTACCCTCGTGTAATACGGCTGAAGGAGGTTTATAACAATGAGTGAAGTAAAAAGCAAAACCCTGCCAAAGCGTGATGAAATAGACCCCAAATACAAGTGGAATCTGGAAGACATTTATGGAAACGATGCGCAGTGGGAGGATGACTTTAAAAAGGTTAAGGAACTATCCGGGGAAATCCCCAAATACAGAGGTACACTTTCCCAGGGAGCCCGTGCACTGCTGGATTGCCTCAAACTGGCAGATGATCTGATGTCCCTGAATGACAAACTATTTGTGTATGCAAAAATGCGGAGAGATGAGAATAATTCCAATGCCACATACCAGGCGCTTACAGACAGAGCCATGGCTCTTAGTACCGAAGTCTATGCGGCCAGCTCCTACATTGTACCTGAAATTATCGCCATTCCCGAAACACAGTTGAAGGACTATCTGCAAAAGGAGAGGGAACTGGCCGTCTATAAACCGTATATCGATGAACTTCTTCGACAGAAGAAACACATTCTCTCTGAGAGGGAAGAGGAACTGCTGGCGCTATCCTCTGAAATTTCCCATGCAGCCAAAGACATCTTTACCATGTTCAACAATGCCGACATCCGGTTCCCCTTTATCAAGGATGAAGATGGCGAAGAAATAGAGGTTACGAAGGGGAGGTACATTTCATTTTTGGAGAGCAAGGACCGTAAGGTTCGCGAGGACGCCTTCCATGCCCTCTACAGCTCCTACAACAAAAACAGAAATACCCTGGCTGCCATGCTGCTGAGCAATATAAAAAAGAACAAGTTCTATGCCGGTGTAAGAAAATATGGCTCGGCGCTGGAGTCCTCACTGGATTCCGACAACATTTCCACCGATGTATACGACAGCCTGATAAAAACGGTCAATAGCAATCTGCACTTAATGCAGAGATACCTGAAGCTTCGCAAAAAGGCTTTGAATCTGGATGAACTGCATATGTACGACCTGTATGTCCCCATCGTGGACCAGCCAAAGAAAAACATCCTGTATGGCGATGCCATGGGCATGGTGGAAGAAGGACTGAAACCCCTGGGTGAAGAATATCTGGGCTACCTCAGAAAAGGTCTCGAAGGCGGCTGGGTGGATGTATTTGAGAACCAGGGCAAAACCAGCGGTGCTTACTCCTGGGGAGCTTACAAAACACACCCCTATGTGCTGTTAAACTACCAGGGCACCATTAATGACGTATTCACCCTGGCCCATGAAATGGGTCATGCACTGCACTCCTTCTACACCAATAAGACGCAGCCTTATATTTATTCCGAGTACAAGATCTTTGTTGCGGAAGTAGCTTCTACGCTGAATGAATCACTGCTGATGCACTACCTGCTGCAAAAAACAACGGATCGGCAGGAAAGAGCCTACCTGCTGAACCATCACCTGGAAGAGTTCCGGGGTACCATCTTCCGTCAGGTGATGTTTGCTGAATTTGAAAAAACTGTTCATGCCAAGACAGAGCAGGGAGAAGCGCTGACGACGGACAGTCTCTGCAGCATCTACCGCGAACTCAACACCAGATACTTCGGCAGTGAAATAATCGTGGATGAGGATATCGATATAGAATGGGCTAGAATTCCTCATTTCTATAACAGCTTTTACGTTTACAAATACGCTACGGGTTTCTCTGCTGCCATATCCCTGGCAAACCAGATATTGACCGAAGGCAAGCCCGCAGTGGACCGGTACATCAATTTCCTCAGCAGCGGCGGCTCCGATTATCCGCTGGAACTCCTGAAAAAAGCCGGCGTCGACCTGTCAACACCGAAACCGGTACAGGATGCACTAAAAGATTTTGAGAAGACTTTAGAAGAGCTGGAAAAACTGATATAATAAAGGCGTTGTTAGTTCCTGGTTACTGGTTCCTAGTATTTGGAGTATGCCTTCGCAGTTATTTTTGCAACCGGTACAAAAGCTTCAAAGTGCAACCCTGACTATAACCAAGAACTAGGAACGCTTTTCACAATTGCTACACAACAGGAGGAAAAACCATGAAGGATCCAAGAATTGAACAACTTGCCCAAAACCTTATTCATTACTCGGTAGAACTGAAGCCGGGAGAAAAAATACTGATCGAAAACTTCGGAAACGAAGTACCCCTGACAAGAGCCCTGATTCGGGAAGCCTATAAAGCAGGTGGTGTCCCTTACATAAGCATCAAAAATCATGAACTCCTGCGAGTTCTGCTGTCGGAATGCAATGAAGAGCAAATGAAGGAAATGGCTTCCTTTGAGATTGCCCGGATGAAGGAAATGCAGGCTTACATCGGACTGCGTGCCGGCGAAAATATCAGCGAAATGGGTGGAGTCCCTTCAGAAAAGATGCGCATTTACATGCAGAATTATTCCAGGCCGCTTCACTCGGATGTGCGCGTGAAGAACACCAAATGGTGTGTCATGCGGTATCCGAACCATTCCATGGCACAGTCCGCCAACATGCCTACCGAGAGCTTTGAGGACTTCTACTTCAAGGTGTGCAACCTGGACTACTCCAAGATGTCAAAGGCCATGGATAATCTGGTGCGGGTTATGGAGAGGACCGATAAAGTACGGATTACAGGAAAGGACACCGACCTGACCTTCTCCATAAAAGGCATTCCTGCCATCAAATGTGACGGTAAGCTGAATATCCCCGACGGCGAAGTATTTACAGCCCCTGTCAGAGACTCCGTTAACGGCGTTCTCTCTTATAACTGCCCTGCCGTATACCAGGGTGTGACCTTCGAAAACATCCGCCTGGAGTTCAAAGACGGTAAGATTATCAAAGCCACTGCCAACGACACCGAAAGGATCAACCAGATCTTCGATGCGGACGAGGGTGCAAGATATATCGGTGAATTTGCCATCGGTGTAAATCCCTACATTGAAAAGCCTATGAAGGATACCCTTTTTGATGAGAAGATCAAGGGAAGCATCCACTTTACTCCCGGAAACAGCTATGATGATGCTCCGAACGGCAATAAATCCTCCATCCACTGGGATCTGGTATTTATCCAGAGGCCGGAATACGGCGGGGGAGAAATCTGGTTTGACGATACCCTGATTCGCAAGGATGGTATATTCGTTCCGGAAGAACTGCACTGCCTGAATCCCGAGAACTTGAAATAGTATAAAAGGGATTGATCCATAATCACTTATGGACCAATCCCTTTCTATTTAAACAAATGCCTGTCAAAGAAATCCCTTACAGCCTCAAAATCCTGGACTCCCGCGAACCCGTGCCCTGCACCTTTAACCACTTGAAGATTTGCCTCCACACCAGCCCCTTTCAGCGTATCATAAAGAATCCGGCTCTGGGATAAGGGTACAATCGTGTCATTATCGCCATGCATGATGAAAAAAGGCGGGTCATCCCCGGTTATATAGGTAGTTACACTGGCCTTTCGTGCCAGTTCCCTGTTTGCAAAGGGGGAGCCTCCCAATAGCAGTTCAATCAAGTTCACTGCTTCACCGTCCGAACCGGTAAAGTCCGCAGGTCCAAACCAATCACATACGGCTTGTACCTTGCTTGAAAATCCCGACCACCCACCGGTCCCTTCAAACTCCCCTGTATTCCCCGTCACGCCGGCAAAGGCGGCCAGATATCCTCCCGCCGAAGCTCCCCATATGCCAATCCGCTCCGGATTAATCCCATAGTCTCCAGCCTTAGCCCGCAGGAAACGGATGGCACACTTGGTGTCTTCGATCTGTGCCGGAAAGCTCGCCTCAGTACTGAGCCGGTATTCGATGCTGGCAAAAAGGTAACCTACCTGCGCAAACCCGGAAAATACTTCAATAAAGTCCTCCCTGGAACCGGAATTCCAGCCTCCGCCATGGACCCATACGATAACAGGCAGGGGCTTTGCAGACTGTACCCTGGGCCGTATTATATTCATCTTCAAGGATCGGCTTCCTACCTTACCGAATTCCACGTCTTTGACATATTCCACATCGGCAGGGATTTCGGAATTAATTGTAAAAGCCTTCTTTTTCGGCGGTTCCGGGGCCGGCTGGGGGCTGCCTTTGGCTCCACAGCCGCTGAAGTTTATGCATAGAAGTAAAATGAGTACAAAAAAAGCGGGTTTTCTTCTCAACATCGGATTCTCCTGCTCATCTTTAACAGTATTCTCCTCCTTATGTTCTCAAAAAACCCGCTTTCCTATTCGAAGGGCTATATTTTCCCGTCTTATGGCTCCTGTACCTTACACCTCTTCCAAGAGTGGCGACAGCTCCCCATGATAATAAATATACAGCTTGTGCAGCGGCCTTGTCATGGACACATACAGCAGTTTCACATCCAATTCATCCTCTGTGTACTGCTCCCGGCTGGCATTGGCGATTAGAACCGCATCAAATTCCAACCCTTTGGAAAGATAGGAAGGAACGATAACAACTCCGCTTTTGTACACCTCTTCCTTTCCCGTAATTACATGGATATCTCCGTATCTCTTGAGGTAGGTATGCATGGTTTTGCACTCCTCCAGGGTTTTGCAGATCACGGCGATGGTCTTGTAGCCTCCGTCTTTCAGTTCCGTAATCTTACTTCCGATTTCCATAGCGATGTCCTTGATTCCATCCCTTTGGATCACCCGGACTTCCTCACCATGACGAATGACCGGTTTGGCTTTGATAAAATTCCGGTCCTTGATCCGTCCGATCACCTTATTGGCCGCGTCCATGATCTCCACCGTGGTTCTATAGCTCTGCTCCAGGGTCAGATACTGGCACTTCCTGTCGTCAAAGACATGAACCCGTATATCCTCCCAATCCTTAACACCCCGGTAGGAGTGAATCCCCTGGCACAAGTCCCCCAGTATGGTGAAGGAACTATCCTTCACGATTTTGTGGATGACATAAAACTGAAAGGCACTGAAATCCTGGGCTTCATCCACAACGATATGCTTGACGGGAATTTTCTCGTCCATCCCGTATATGCCGTATTTCAGGTAGATAATCGGGGCCAGGTCTTCCAGTTCAAGGCTGCCGGATTGAAGAACCTCATGGGAATATTTCCTGGCGAAATCCAGTACTTCAGGTTCTACCCTGCCTTCTAACAGCCGCTTCCAGAGTTCTTCATCAGCAAGCAAGTCCTTATAGTATTCATAGGGACTGAATTTGGATATTTTGTTCACATATTCCTTCACCGCATTCTTGCAGAAGGAATCCAGCTTATCCAGTACAGCATTTTTCTTGTCAATGGCTTCAACTACTAGCTTCTGCCGCTCTTCCGGGTCTTCTACCGTCAACTTCAGGCGGGCAATTTTCCGGTCCGTCTCATCGTGAATCTGATTGATAATGGAATTCCGCTGGAGTTTCAAACGGTTCGTCAGGTGCTTCTTGATCTCGTTGACCCGCTGAACGATGGGCCAGCGCCTGTATTGATTGATAAACAGGTCATTAATTTCCTTATAGGTAAAGATGACTCTTCTGCCGATTCCGAAATCCTCTTTCGGTATAAAATTCTCTTCAATGGCAGCAATATAGCCGTCCAGTATCTCCTTGAACAGCATGGAAGCTTTCAGTTCCGCCGTCTTCCGTACCAGCGTATTCCTTTGTACTTCCTCCGGCAGTGCATTGTTATTTACAAAAGCTGTCAGCTTCTCATTGGCATCCCGCAGCTTGAACTTTTTGCCGATGAGTTCCATGGCAAAGTCCTCAAATGTGGTCTGTTTTACCCGCTCAACTCCCAACTCCGGCAATACTTCGGATATATAGTTGAGGAACAGCCGGTTGGGGGCAATAATCATGAAGTTCTCCGGCTCGAAGGACTTCTCAAAGGTGTAGATCAGGTAGGCGATACGGTGCAGGGCAATGGTGGTTTTACCGCTTCCTGCGGCCCCCTGCACAATGAGGGGCTTCCACATGTCCGCCCGGACGATCTGGTTCTGTTCCACCTGTATGGTGGACACGATTTCCTTCAGCCGATTGTCGGCACTGGCTCCCAGATAGGTCTGAAGAAACTCGTCGTTGGTGGTAATATCTATGTCAAAAATCTCCTGTAACTTTCCTTCATCAATGGAAAACTGCCGTTTCAGTTTCAAATCCCCCTGGATTTTCCCGCCGGGACTGTCATACTCCGAATCCCCCAGCCGCCCCTCATAATAAAGGTTTGCGATGGGCGCTCTCCAGTCTACGATGATCATTTCCTGGTCCTCTTCCCGCATAAGGGACATCTTTCCGATGTAAAGCTTCTCTGCCCTGGCACTCTCCCTTTCCTTGAAATCAATTCTTGCAAAATAGGGCTTACCTCGGGCTGTTATCAGGTTTCGCAGTTTCAACTCCAGATTTCCCTGCATCTGGGTATTGATAATCATATCAATGTAGTTTTGGCTGTTTTCCGCGTTAAAATGCCTTTTCACCCTGTCCAGGTCCTGGTCGATTCGATTTTTCTTTCCTACAGTTGCTTCCAAACTCTTCTCTACATACCCCAAGGTATAATTGCACCTTTCCAGTTCTTCATTATAAGCCGGATGGTTTGCAGCAGGCATAGTAAGAACACCTCCTTGTGCGCAGCGTGCGCAAATTAGATTTTTTAGCCCTCATGGCCCTTACGATTTGATGGCTATGGAACTCTATTCTACCCTACTCTTTTATAAAAATAAAGAAGCCAATATTTAGAAATGCCCATTTCCTATGCGCTGCAGCAAGGATGGGCCGATGAAAATTCTTTTTTCATACATTTGCTAATTTTTTCTTGACACTTTCACGTTTTTTTCCTATAATATACTTGTAAAGTGAATAAGTGAAGACCTTTTTGAGAATTAATATAAAAACTGGTTTATGTAAACCAGTTTTTTTTGTCGCTTTTTCATTTGCTAAAAAATTATTTTTATCAGTTTTAATTTTTACCGGAGGTAACCATGTACGAAAACATGCTCCAATATGTAAAGGACTTTCTAGAGAAAACAAGCATTGGCACCGCTCCCAAATTTCCCTTCCGGGACCGTTTTGAACATACCTTGCGCGTATATAAATGGGCATTACGAATCAATGAAGTAGAGCAGGGAGATGCGGAAATCCTCTCCATTGCCGCCATATTTCATGACATCGGGAAATGGATCAAAAGTGACCAGCCCCATGCTTCGGTGGGGGCAGAGCTCTGCGACGACTATTTAAAGGCCGCCCTGTATCCGGAAGATAAGCGCATCCGCGTAGTGAATGCAATCCGGCATCACTCCTCCAAATCAGCTCAGGACCCGGATTTATCTCTGGAGGATAAAATTCTTATGGATGCAGACCTCCTGGACGAGGTCGGGGCTCTGGCTGTTGCTTGGGATTGCATGGCTACCGGGCTGGGAGAGAATGCAAGCTATCTGAAAGCCTGCGAAAAATTAAAGGCTGTGTACGGCCAGCTCTGCAAACAAAAGCCCTGGGTGAGAACCCCCACGGGTGCAAAGCTGTTTCAGGAAAGACTGGACTTTTTAAAGCTTTTCATTGAGAACCTGGAATATGAACTGGGATTATCCTGATAGCTTCCTCTTCACCATCCATAATCGAGGAATGTCCAAAGAGCTCCCAAAAACAGTTCCATGCTGTGCAGGACCCTTTTCCGGCACTTTACCCGAAATATCTCCTCATGTATCATGGAACTGTTTTAATCTTATGCTTCACTACTCTCTACACTTCACCATACCGATAACAGTCCACCAGATGGTCATTGATCATGCCCGTAGCCTGCATATGGGCATAGCATGTGGTTGTCCCCAAAAATTTAAAGCCTCTCTTTTTGAGGTCTTTACTTAGGGCATCCGACTCCAGAGAAGTAGCAGGGACTTCCTTCAGGGTCTTCCAGGCATTGGTCTTGGGTTTTCCTCCAACGAAGCTCCATATGTATGCATCAAAGCTCCCAAATTCCTTTTGAACCTCCAAAAACCGTTGGGCATTGTTAATGGCAGCTTCAATCTTTTTTCTGTTTCGGATGATGCCTTCGTTGCTCAATAACTCCAAAATTTTTTCTTCGTCATACCAGGCTACTTTCTCCGGGTCAAATCCGTCAAAGGCCTGCCGGTAATTCTCTCTTTTCCGCAGGATCGTAATCCAGCTTAAACCGGCCTGGGCGCTTTCAAGCACCAAAAATTCAAACAATTTCCTGTCATCATGAACGGGAACACCCCATTCCTCATCATGGTACGCTACATACAATGGATCACTTCCGCACCAATCGCACCTTTTCATCCTCCGGCACCTCCATTCAAACTCTTCCGTACGGGTAAAAGCGCAGTACAAATTCCTTTTCTTTGCCTATTTATTTCGGTATGGGATATATTATATAATAGGAATGAGTCTCCAACAATTAATTTATAAAAAACCGCAACCGGTAATTCGGGATTACAGGAATCCCGCTCCAATTACCACTTAAAAATATAGGAAAATGGACGGTAAGGTATACATATGATTAAGGAAAAGATATACAAGCTGGATATCCACCGGTATAAAAGCCTCATACGGTATGCGGTGGTAGGTGTTATCAATACAGGGGTTGACTTTCTTACCTTCTCTCTGCTGCAAGGCTTCTTTGGCGTCCACTACGCCATCAGCCAGGTCGCCGGATACGGCGCAGGGATATTGAACAGCTTTTTGATGAACAAGTTCTGGACCTTCGAGAATAAACAGGTCAATAAGAAAACCAGCGCCCAGGCAGTGAAGTTTGTCATTGTCAACCTGGTGACGCTGGGAATCAGCATCTATGGTATCAAATTCCTCTCGGAAGGAGCGGGATTAAATATATATATTGCAAAAGGGCTGGTTACCTTCCTGACGCTGGTCATCAATTACATCGGCTACAAGCTTTGGGTATTTAGAGAGCAGTAGCAGCTGCTACTGCTCATTCTCTTCAATTTCGATAAAAACCGGCTTATGCCCTGTATGAGGAAGGAACTTTTCCAAGAAATCCTGTGTTTTCAGTACGAGGCTTTGGGTATTCACACAGGGATGAACGCAAAGCTTTTCATGTTTTAATAAATCCGAATCCATAAGGAGGATCACCTTCTTCTGTGTATCGTGGATAAGCCCCATGGGACTTATAGCTCCCGGTGACAGTCCTAATAGGTCATAAAGCATCTCCTCGTTTCCGAAACTAAGGCGTGCCCTGTTTATTTTCTTTGAAACCTCTGCTGTGCGAAAACGCTTGTTTTCACTCACCAGTAAAAGAAAGTATTCCGTTCCCTGCCTGTTTTGCAGAAACAAATTCTTGCAAAAGGGAGCGCCTAGTTGTTCATCAATTTTTTTACAGTCCTCCATGGTTTGAACAGGTTCGTGGACCACGAAATCATAGGGGATGTTTAGTGAATCAAGCTGGCTGTAAACAGCATCTGCAGATTGTTTTTCCATCGTTTACCTCTTTGTAAAGGCAGCACACTTTAACCCCTGAATACGCAGTAGGGAAAACACCTTGGTTTTGAGGCGATTTCCCCACTGGAAAATTCAGATACAAGGTACGCTATCAATAGCCTTTATCCATTCTATGGTTATTTTAGTTTCTTTGCCCTGTTAAACTCTATATAAGAGTATATCAAGGAAACAAGACTCGTTGCAAGTACAATGGCAATATAGAGCACGGCGGATATCCTCCCGGGTACGAAAGCCAGTGCCATCATGAGTATTCCTCCGAAAAACCAAAGCATGCCTCCGATTCGATGAGTTTTGAACCACACCTCCTCACTGGCGAGGGTCCATGGTGTTTTTATTCCTACAAAATAGTTGTGCTTGAACTTCGGCATCAGATTACCGATGACTGTAATCAGCAAACCGATAATAAGCTTTACAAAGGTATCTACCTTTACAATCTCATAGCCCAGGGCCACAGAGATGGTAATAAAATTTAAGGAAACAAAAATCAAAACCAGCAAGAGCTGCATAATGTAATAGCTGCCCCTGAAAACTGTATAATTTGCCCTTTGGGGATCCATTTTGGCCATTAAGGACATGAATGCCGGGGTAACAAGCGGAATAAGGGGTAATATAAACGCAAAAGGTATTTTATCCCCATAGCCATTTACATTGCCGTTAACATCCCAATGCATGGGAATCCGATCCGGCAGTTTATTAAAAGCAAATAAAGTTACTACTAATGGCAATGCTGCCAGCACATACAACAAAATATACTTTGTTCTGCTATTTTCCATTTTCCTTCTCTCCCTTCAGGTCCATAATGTACGTAATGAGTTCATCCAACACAGAGGCATTCAGCTCATAGTAAATATACTTTCCATCCTTTTTATCCGTCACCAGATTTGCTTCCTTTAGTACGGACAAATGATGGGAAACCGTAGCCTGTGTCATATCAAATTTTGCTGCAATATCTCCGGCTGTCATGCAGCCATTCTTCAACAGGTTAAGAATCTGTCTTCTCGTCTTGTCAGACAGGGCTTTAAATGTATCCTGAAAACCCATCCTATCACCTCTGTACAATACATTTAGATGTTCATCTAAATATATTGTATAACAGCTTTCCTGCACCGTCAAACAACGTTTAGACACTAATCTAAATGATTACAGCAAGCCTATTGAAAATATGGCAATCTCTTGATATTATAATCCTAATCTCTCAATGATACAGGAGGAGACCGATGAAAAAGAAGTTGTTTTTTTTAGGGGGTCTGGTAGTAATAGCATTTACTGTTTTTCTGGGTTACAACCATTATTTCAATGGAGATGCTTTCTACTTTCTGAAAGGTACAACGGAAGTTGATACCATTTCATGTACTACCGATAAGGATAATGACGGGGTTTTTGATGCGGATGATATCACAGAAGGGGCGAGAAAGGAAGTTCTCAATCGCACGGAATACAAAAGTGTCTACTATAACGGAGGATACCCTCCGAGCAGCGAAGGCGTATGCACCGACGTAGTGTGGAGGGCTTTAAAAAATGCAGGCTTTGATTTGAAAACATTAATGGATGCGGATATCGAAAGAAATACAAAGGACTATCCGGGAGTCGTTGGCGCTCCCGACCCTAATATTGATTTCCGCCGAGTTAAAAACCAATATGCTTTTTTCAAAAAATATGCGACTTCCCTGACCCTGGAGGTTATCCCTTACGATAAAAGTAATTTAGTAGAGTGGCAGCGAGGCGATATTGTAGTGATTCAGGATACGGAACATATCGCCATCGTATCTGACAAGAGAAAAAAAGATGGGGTTCCCTACATCCTTCATAACGCAAGTACTTATGCCAAGGAAGAAGACCGTTTGCTTCGCTGGAGCCAGGGCCATAAAATCATTGGCCATTTCAGATATCCCAAATAGCAGTAAACAGCCATGGTCCTCCCGGCAGTTTTTACTCCTTCTCCATAAGCGGGTTAATTCCCCACATTTTTTCTCTATGCAGAAGTAATATTTTCACTTCCCCTTAACAGGCTGTCGTATAATGGTCTTCATCTTCTCCGGCGCCGCCTTTCTTGGGTCGCTCAGATAGATCTCATGATGCAGTCCGGAAAAAGTATAACCCTTTTCCTCGATAAAGTCGTGAAGTTTCCGTACCGTTGGTGCCTCTTCGGCATAGGGGCCGATATGCAGAATCTGTGCACACAGTCCTTCTTCCACACTCTCAAGCCGCAGGTTTCCTGCCATAACCAGCCCTTTCTTTCTAATGACTTCGTCAACAGCCTGCCGGAACATGCTCTCGGTGATAAAATCCGGCTGAAGGATCATCAGGGTCCATTTCCAATCCCTTTTTCGTCCTATGCTGAACGCCTCCATATCATCCGCCCACCAAAGGCCTTCCAGATGCATCACACCATAATCCAGCCCTTCCTGTGATTTCTTTACCATAAACTTCAAGGTATAGGATACGGCGTAGAGCGCCTGGGTAGCCTCCTGGAATTGCAGGGAGGTATTCGGGTCACCGGCTCCATCCACCCGGATATAATTCAGTTTGGGAACCGTAATCAGGGAGGCCTCCTTGGCCGAAGCGGTATATAGCGCTTTGTATTTCTTTTTTAAATCCAACTTTTCCATAGCTTTTTCCTTCCTTTACGTGCTTGGGTTTTTCCTCATTATAAAAAAACAAACATGACAACACTATGTCATGTTTATCTAAAGATTTAGGGTCAACCCTGATATCTTTCCCAAATCTTTTTTGCTTTTTCCGATATAATCGTACGTATTCTTTCCGGCTCCAGCACTTCCACATCCTCGCCGAAGCTTAAAATGGTACTGTAAACCCACGCATCCTCCGGGTACTGCACTCGCACAAGGATAAAACCATCCTCCTGGACCTGGATGTTTTCCGCATCAAAGAAGTCTTCTACCCGAACACGGGCCCTGGGGGCAAACTTCATGAACAGATCAACCTCCGGTCTACTGTTGTCCGGCACACCCAGCCAGTTGATTTCTTCTACAATCCGCCGGGCGGGATCAAACTTCTCCTCTCCCAACTCCGGATTCCTCATTCTGGAAAGGCGGAACACCCTATAGTTCTCCTTGGTTCTGCAATACCCGTAGATGTACCAGGAAAAGCCCTTGTATGCTATGCTCAGAGGCTCTATAACCCGAAAGGAGTTCTCCCCGCTGCTATTTGTATAATGGAAACAAAGAATCCTGTTTTCCTCCATGGCTTGCCGAACCCGGTTCAACTTCTGTCTCAGACCTTCGCTTATTCCCCACGGGCTGAAGTCGATGACCAGTCTTTTTCCCAGTCCTTCGATATGGGCTCCATTTTTAGGGGAAACCAATCCTCGGATTTTCTCCAGCGTTCCCTCCATCTTTCTGTCCTCCAGGGTTGCACTGACTCCCTTAAGGGCAGTAATGATGGATACAACATCATCCTCCGTCAGGACATTTCTGTCTACCCGGAAGTTTTCCATAATGCCGAAGCCTCCATTGACCCCCTGGTACGATACAATGGGAATCCCCGCCTGGCCGATGGCCTCCATATCCCGCAGAATTGTCCGTTCCGATACTTCAAAGTGCCGGGCCAGTTCAGAAGCCGTCATCTTTTTTCGATTTATCAGCAGCATGGTTATGGCCAGAAGCCGGTCCAGTTTCATAGCATCACCTTACTTCTGTTTTTTTCCGACGGTACCGACATAAACTACAAATTGTTTCTCCCCGTCCAGTTCCAGGACCCCATTAATCTCGTCATCATCAAAAGCAGCTACCGCGCAAACGCCGCAGTCAATGGATTCTGCCGCCAAATAAAGATTCTGGCATACATGTCCCGCATCCAAATGAATATACCGGTAGCTTCTTTCAACATACCGCCATTCCATTCTATAAATGTCGGCCGCCCAAATAAAAGTGGCTGCACTGGTACCAACAAAGCCCTGCCCAAGACAGGCTGCCACCAGTTTATCCTTAATGTCCGGTTCCACAGTTACTTCCACCAGCGTATGCTCCGTTGCAACAAATCGATACAGTCCTGGGTTTATGCCCTCTACATTATTAATCAGCAGCCAGGTTTCAAAAGCATGCCTGCATCCGGCAGAAGGTACGGTGCGCAGTGTTGCCACCCCTGGTTTGGTTCGCTTTACTCCCTGGGTGCACCAGAGCAGATAGGACAGTTCCTCCAATGTCAGCGCGGTGTCCGCATACTGACGGGTACTTCTTCGATTGACAATGGCCTCTATCAAAGAAGTATTTCCCAGTTCTATACTGTCGGGCGACGGCAGCTTTATTGCATTGGCCGTGATATCATAGGCCAGTTCCAGCGGTGGCTGCGGCAGCTTTTTTGACTGGTCGGACTCACTTTCATGCTTGTATTTGGTAAATTCCATAAATTCTTTTCCTATTTCGCTCATTCCATTTACTCCTTACTCTTATTTATGTTAACTTATTTTATCGACTAATGTGAAGTATATAATCCCCCTAAACTACAATCCGTAATCTCTATTTTAGCATTCTACACAGGAAAAGAATAGTAATAATTTACTCAGTCCATAGTGTACCCACTCTTTCCCTTTTCCATGGAGGAAATGTATTCCCCCTCAGGAAACTATGTATTGCCCACGTCGCTGAAAAAAGAATGGAAGCATGCTTTTAAGCAGCTTTTTTAGTGTTAACCCTCACCCTCCGACTCCCTCTCCCAAAATTGGTCTATGCATTACCCACATCGTTGGAAAAAGATTGGGAATCAACCCTCACCCATCTATCTGCCCTCTCCCGGACTCGGTAGAGGGCAGGAAGGGTATTCCTATAAAGGTACTTTAATGAAAAACGATATAATTTTTTGTGCTAAATTTCCCATTTGTTCGTATATCTCCCTTCTCCCGAGCTCGGGAGAAGGGATTAAGGGATGAGGGTTGAAAGCTTAATGGTAATTATTATGAAACACCAAACCCTTGCATCCCCAAGCTTCTATGACTTGTGGGTAATGCATAGCAAAATTGGTAGAGGGAGAGAACGGAAATTCGTCCGGTTTTCCCCTTCTACCAAGCTTGGGAGAAGGGGTCAGGGGATGAGGGTTAGCCCGCAAAGTGCTACTAAATCAGTATCTTAGCTATCTTACATAATTGTAATTGTATCCCACCGCTGTGGGTAATGTATAGCACAGGGAGGGAGACTTCTGACACCTTTCTCATGCCAAAGGCTTGGGAAGGAAGGCCTGCCTCTCAGAGGGAGGTGGCAGCGAAGCTGACGGAGGGAGCCCTATGTTGGCGTTTAAACTACCGTAGCTTTTAACCTCTGAGGTATAGAATCTCTCGATGCTGTAAATCCTCCCAGTGGTGTAAGTAATGCATAACTGGAGGAACTTCATCCTCCGTATCTACAAAGGCCAAAAGTACGTTCTATATAAAAAATGAACCGCAGAGTATTTACTCCTGCAGTTCATTTTTATGAAGATGGCAACGGGCTTTTCCCGTCACTCTTTTAAATTCTACTTCAATCCCATGGCCTTCAGGTTCTTCAAGCTGATGGCAAGGCTTTCAAAAGGATCTCTCTGGCATACATCCTGCTCAACGATATGCCACTGGATGCCGATTTCACGGCAGGCATCGAGGATAGCGGGCCAGTTTAGGTTTCCTTCGCCGACTTCCGCCATGATTTGCTCGCCTTTATCATTAATGACCATGTCCTTGAAATGCACGATTTCCATGCGTCCCTTCAACTTGCGTATCCATGCGGCAGGATCGGAGCCACCCTTCTGAACCCAGAAGGTATCGATTTCCCCATTAACAGCCCTGTCGCTTTCCTCATAAAAGTATTCCAGTCCCGTTTTACCGTCGAATTTAATAAACTCAAAAGCATGGTTATGGTAAACAAAACTCAACCCCGCTTCCTCCAGTTTTTTGGCAATTACGGAAGCGTCCTTCGCAAACTGCAGGTAGTTTTCCTTTGAAGTGCGGCATTCTGCCGGCATGGCTCCCAAACCCACATATTTGCAGTTCCACAACTTATGCTCTGCTATAACACCGTCAAGATCTTCCTTCAATCGCTGCCAGGGCGTATGGGTAGCGATAATGGCCAACCCATTTTCATCTGCAATTTTCTTCAGTTCTGCCGGAGCTATAGGCCCCATTCCCGAAACTTGAACCGCCTCATATCCGATTTCTCTTACCTTTTTCAAAGTTTTTGCCACATCCCCCGGAGTTTTGATAAACTCCCTCAGGGTATACAGCTGTGCTGCTATGGTTGTATTTGGCATGGTTTTATACCTCCCATTTATTAGAAAACACTTCTGCTTTCTATTCTATCGCAGCGCGAAACTCCAATTCATTGCATTTGTTGGCTTAAACATTGCTTTTCTTGACCTTATACAAAACCCATTTCATGTAAATTTTTCAATAATCCTGTAGAAAATTCTGCTGAAATTTGATATAATTATTTTATATTGGATTTGCGAGGGGAAACAAATGATACAGGATGCCCAAAAGGCTTTAAAAAAATATTTCGGTTATACCAGCTTTCGTAAGGGCCAGGAAAAGATTATTACCAGCATACTCAGCGGAAATGATACCTTCGGCATTATGCCCACAGGCGGAGGAAAATCCATCTGCTATCAGGTCCCGGCGCTGCTGCTGCCAGGGATTACCCTGGTCATATCACCGTTGATTTCCCTGATGAAAGATCAGGTAGATGCACTGGGAAGCCTGGGAATTCCAGCTTCGTTCATCAACAGCTCCCTTAGCCCGAAGGAGATTTCGGACCGCATTTATAAAGCACTGCGCCAGGAATTCAAGATTCTCTATGTGGCACCGGAGCGACTGGAATCCGATCGTTTCACGGACATGCTCAGAAACATTCCCATATCGCTGCTGGCCATTGACGAGGCCCATTGCGTTTCCCAGTGGGGGCATGATTTCCGGCCCAGCTACCGTCTGATTCCGCAGTTTATTAACCAGTTGGAAAACCGGCCTATCGTTGCTGCCTTCACAGCTACGGCCACTGAAGAGGTTAAAGAGGACGTCATTCACCTTTTGGGACTTAGGAAGGCTAATGCCTATGTAACCGGCTTCAACCGGGAAAACCTCCACTTTTCCATTGTGAGAGGGGCCAAGAGAACGGAGTATGTTACGGACTATATTGATAATCACAAAGACCAGTCCGGAATCATTTATGCCGCTACCCGGAAGGAAGTGGACAAGCTGCATCAATACCTTGCAAACAAGGGCTATTCCGTGGGAAAATACCATGCTGGCATGAGTGACGAGGAACGAAACAGCAACCAGGAGGCTTTCCTTTATGATAATGTACAGTTGATGATTGCTACCAATGCCTTTGGCATGGGAATCGATAAATCCAATGTCCGGTATGTCATCCACTTCAACATGCCCAGGAATATGGAATCCTACTACCAGGAAGCCGGCCGTGGAGGCAGGGACGGCGGACCTGCGGAGTGCATTCTCCTTTATGGAGCTGCCGACGTTCAGGTACAAAAGTTTTTGATCGAGCAAACCCTTCTTTCTCCCGAAAGAAAGGCCAATGAATATAAGAAGATGCAGGATATGGTCGACTACTGCCATACTTCCGGGTGTCTGCGAAAGTATATACTGGAATACTTTGGGGAAGAGGAAGTACCTGAGAGCTGCGGCAATTGCGGTACCTGCAACGATGACACCGAACTGGCGGACATCACGGTGGAAGCCCAGAAGATCTTCTCCTGCATCAAACGCATGGGAGAACAATACGGAGCCAACCTGGTAGCCGGTGTCTTGAAGGGCTCCAGTATAAAGAAGATACAGCAGCTGGGTTTTCACAAACTGTCCACCTATGCCATCATGCCGGAGTACAAGGCAGATGAAATCACCCAGATGATCAGCCTTCTGACAGCGGAGGATTATCTCATGGTTTCCGGAGGCCAGTATCCGGTTTTGAAGCTCCAGAGGAAGGCAGTTTCCGTGCTTCAGGGCAAGGAAAAGGTCTTTCAGCGAATGCAGAAGAAGATGCAGGCGCCCAAAGAGGATACCACCCTTTTCGATCTGCTGCGCAGCGTAAGGAAGGAGATCTCCGAAAGGGAGAAGGTTCCACCGTATATTATCTTCAATGACAGTACATTAAAGGAAATGTGCAAGAGTTTTCCCGTGAGCCGTGCGGCCATGCTGAACGTGCCCGGAGTGGGAGAAAGCAAGCTGAATAAGTATGGAGACCGTTTTATGGCTGTGATTAAAGCGTATGTTGAAGAGCATAACGTTGCTCCAGCCCCTGTTGAAGTGGAGCCTCAAGCAGCTCCACCTGCTTTGGAAAAGGTACCCAGCCATGTAATCACCTACAACATGTACAAGGAAGGTACATCCCTGTGGGATATTGCAAAGAAGAGGGCTGTCGCAATTCTGACCATTAAAGAGCATATTTTGCGGTGTGCACAGGAAGGGATGGACATTTGTTGGAGCGATCTTATCCCGGAAGGCCAGGAGGCTCTGGTGCTGGAGGCTGTTAAAGAATTGGGCGCAGAGAAACTAAAGCCGCTCAAGGATGCACTGCCGGAGGAAGTCGATTACTTTACCATTAAAGCTGTTTTATGCAAGATGAAGTAAAAATAGAGTTCGACCCTGTAAAGTCTGTAAATTTAGGGGTGTTTATTTACTTTAGTACTTTTTTAAAGTAAATAAACACCCTAAATTTTTTGATAAAAATTTTACAGTTATTATTACGTATGGATTACAGAATATTTATAATATTGGAAATTATGTATATTCATAGTATAATAGGGTGGGCTGTGGTTAGAATTACTAAAAGACAGTATTGAGTTGGCAGAAAGGAGATTTTTTATAAATGGCTTTAAAACTGCGAGTATTTACTTTTTTTTCTCTTGTTGCTGCATTGTTTCTAGGGTACGTGCTTATCTTATCAATCTTTATAAAAACTCCAGAGGTAGTGGGTTTTCCAGCTTTTATAGTACTTCCTGTAATAGTCGCTGCATTACTAATCTTCGGTATTTTTTGTAATACCATTATAAACGGTAAACTTATAACTGATATATTATACATTATTATTTTACTTATCTCTTCCTTTATAACTCGCTTTTTATGGATATATTTAGTTCCTACTGATCCAAGCAGTGATTTTTATTTATACTATGATTATGCAGTAAAAGCAAGTAAAGGACTATTTACGCAATATGATGCTACATATCCATTGTTTCCCTTTAAATTTGGATATCCTTTGATAGTCTCCCTTGCATTTCGCTTGTTTGGAAGCAGTGTATGGGTAGCAAAAATGATCAATGTTATAGTATCTGTGGCTACAGCCCTTCTGCTCTATTCAATAGCACTAAAAATAGCAGGAAAGAGGGTTGGACGCATAGCAGGCATTTTATATACTTTTTGGCCTGCACAAATAATGTATACTTCTGTGCTTGCTTCAGAACATATGTTTATTTTATTTTCACTCATAAGTGTTTATTTTTTTATTCGATTAATACAAAGTAAAAGCTCTATTCACAGAAACGCCTATGCTGTTATTATAGGTATTTCGCTTGCCGTATCGCAGTTTGTTCGCCCTCTTTCCCTGCTGTACTTAGGTATTTACATTTTTTTCATATTTCTCTACCCAAAATGGCATGGGCTAACTAAAAGAGATTTGATAAGTAAGGGTTTAATCGTTTCGACCCTAATTGTGACTTATCTTATCGGTTGGACATCCTTGACCAGTTTTGTAGAAGGGTATACAAAAGTCCCCATATCTAAATCTTCTTCTGGATTTAGTTTTTTAGTAGGGACAAACTTTGATTCCTCCGGAATGTATAATCAAGCAGATGCAAATATATTAGAGGAGTTCAACTATGACGTTAAGAAGGTCCATCAGGAATCGGCCAAGAGAGCAGTTAACAGAATAATAAACTACCCCATTGGCTTTTTAAATCTCATGGAGAGGAAGTTTATTATTCAATGGACAAGCGATAACTACGGCTTTTATTGGAGTACAATAGATTTTACCTATAAAACTGATTTTACTACTTTACTGAAGGAAGAATACAAGCAGTTTCAGCGTACCTCTCAACTGTATTATTTAGTAATTCTTATTTTTGCTTTTTTAGGCCTTATCTTTTTGATCCGGGATAAGAAGGAAGGAAATTATATATGGATCGTATTCATATTGGTATTCCTTGGTACCGTAGGAGCATTTACGTTATTTGAAGTGCAGGATCGGTATCATTACCCTGTGATTCCGTTTTTAATTATTATGGCAGGGCATGGTATGTATCAGTCTTTTGAAAAAATCAAGTTATATAGAAGTGCAAACAAGGTTTAGTGGAGGTCTGTGATGAGATACGCTACTGCATTATTAAGTATTTTTTTAGGCTCGGTTGCTCAAGTTTTATTAAAAAAAGGAGCCAGCACTGTTGAAAACGCTGGGATAAGCCTACTATTGGAAGTATTTAAAAATAAGTTTCTTTTTTGGGGCCTCGCATGTTACGGGCTAAGTGCCATACTATGGATTAGTGTATTAACAAAAGTGAAACTTAGTATAGCTTACCCATTAGTAAGTCTTGGTTACGTTTTTACTCTTGTGTTTGCTTTCTTATTTCTTAAGGAAAATATTCAATTGAATCAGATTATCGGGGTTGCAATAATAATTATCGGGGTTATCACGTTAAGTAGGTGAGATGGAGGGGATAATAAATTGTCTTTTACTAAAATTACTTTTAAAAACAAACTGAATGGCTTTATTGCAATATCAAGGCCAAAGCAATGGATTAAAAACCTCTTCGTATTTGCAGCATTAATTTTTTCTAAAAGTTTTTCCAACTATACATTAGTTTATAAAACTGTGCTTGTGTTCCTATCGTTTTGTGTGGCTTCCTCCTTAGTTTATTCCATCAATGATTTACTGGATGCCGACAAGGATAGAAAACACCCCAAAAAAAGAAATCGGCCTATCGCTAAAGGCACAATAACAAAAAAGGAAGCTTTATTTCTGATAGCAGTATTATTCATTTCCCTGGTTTTGATTCTGCTAACTTATAGAAGTGCTGTTTCATTAGTTTTAATTGCCTACCTGGCTAATAATATTTTATACTCCTTTAAAATAAAGCACGTTGTCATACTTGATATAATGTCAATCGCTTTAGGATTTCTGTTAAGAGTTATAGCAGGGGCAGTAGCTATTAATGTTTCCGTATCACCATGGATACTGCTCTGCACGCTACTATTATCTCTATTTTTAGGGTTTAGCAAAAGGAGGAACGAATTACTCCTTTTGGGCGATGGAGCTGAAAAACACCGAAAGATACTTGAAGAGTACTCTGTCGAGTTCATTGATAGTATGCTTTCTATTGTTACAGCTTGTACAGTAATGGCTTACTCGCTTTATACTTTTTTCGCTTATAGCAATAAATTTATGATGCTTACAATACCATTTGTTTTATATGGAATATTCAGATATCAATACCTTATACATAAAAAGGGTGAGGGCGGGAGCCCAGAGGAGATTGTTATCTCTGATAAACCTTTATTATTAAGTATTGTATTATGGGTAATTTGTAGTGCTTGTATCGTCTACCTAATTTAAGAAGATCTCAAGTGATACTTCCTCAAATGGAATCCGCGGAAGGAAAAACTCAAGGTTGAGTTATATAGTGCTCAGTTTCAAAGAGAGCACAAGTAAATCCCTCACTCCTCCCTCTTCTCTCCTACATATGCTGAGAAAAGGGAGGAGTGAATGATTTATTTTTGTTTATAAACCAGCTTTAGTGCTCTCTGAAAAGCCGTAGGAATGGCAAAATCCTTCAACTGCTCCCTGTGGACCCATCGTAGGGCCGATGCTTCCTCCGGTACGGAAAGAGCCGTGCATCGAAGGGTGTCCATTACCCAGACACGGTGTGAGAAAACATGCTGTACCGTACCTAACTCTTCCCTCAGCTGTAATTGCAAGCCGTACTTTTCTTCAAAAAGCATTTCCGGCTTTTCCTCCCTACTCTTTTCCACCATGGGAAATCCCCAAAGCCTTCCCAGGAGAGTTTCCTTCTCACGGTATTCCAACAAAATCCGGTCCCCCTCTTCCACCAGGGCAACCCAGTAAGGGATTTCCGGCAGCAAATTCTCCTTCTTCCTGCGTACGGGAAGCTCCTCCTGCCGCCCGGTTAAAAACGCCGTACACATGGATTGTACCGGACATTGCCCGCATTTCGGAATCCCCGGAATACAGATTAATGCACCCAACTCCATCAATGCCTGGTTAAAATCCCGGGCCTCTCCCTCTGGTATCATCTGTGAAACAACTCCCGCCACAGTTTTCTTTGTGGTTTCCTTCGCAATATCCTCTTCCAGGCCTTCCAACCGGGATATTACCCGAAGTACGTTTCCATCCACTGCAGGATACGGCTCATTAAAGGCAATACTTAAAATGGCCCCCGCCGTGTAGGCTCCAACACCCGGCAGTTTCCTTACTTCCTCGATATCTCGAGGGAATACGCCTCCATGCTCTTTCACCATCTGCTGCGCCGCCTTATGGAGATTCCTGGCCCGGGTATAATACCCCAGTCCCTTCCAGTAGTTTAATACCTCTCCCTCTTCCGCTTCCGCCAGGGTACCGATATCCGGGAACCTTTGCGTAAACCGGTTATAGTACTCGATCACAGTGTCTACTCGCGTTTGCTGCAGCATAATTTCTGAAATCCATATTTTATACGGGTCTCTGGTATGCCTCCAGGGCAAGTCCCGTTGGTTTTCCACATACCAATCCAATAATTTCTTTCCTTTTTCCAACCTGCTTACTGACATTCTATCCTCCTGCTATATACAATCAGCTAAGTTCCATCCGAATTTGTATAGGTCTCAGTTATTTTATTGTCTGTTCCATCTGTGTACGCTTGACCATCTTCCAAGCGGTCTCTTTATTTATAGTATCACGGAAATGCATTGCTGTCATACCGGAACTTCCGAATAAAGGCCTTTTTCCTTATATCTGCAATAAATCAGTATTTCTATCGATTTATTGTAATATACGGGCTATAAAATATAGTATTGTCCAAGGGTTTGTTGTATAATATTTGTAATATTGCCAGAGTAAGTATATATAAATCAACTGGCTGTTTTGGGGGAATCACTCGGATGGACGAACAAGTCGATATTGCTATGGGTCACCTTTCTTATATTGAAACTTTTGCTGGAAGAGTCCTTGATGTCAGCGATGCCTTTTTATATCTGTCGGAATACCGAAAGGAAGATTTCTGCGGTAAATCTATGGATGAGATCACAAAGCTCCTTCGCCTTTGTAAGGATATAAGCTACCTTTCAGTGAAGGAGCCGGAAGAAAGCTGCTTTATGTTTACAAAGTCATTAGAACCTGTGGAAGTACGCATCCGGGCCCAACAAGACCCATCTTCCGGGAAAAAAACGTTTTTATTCAGAGAAAATCAGGGCGTACGAATTCTGAGTAAATTCCCTTATATCACTCAGATTTCTACTGAAAGCCTTATGGGGGTTGCTATTTACAGTGTACCTGATTTTATTCTTTTAACGTCCAACGAATATTACCTTGGGTTTCTTAAAGAATCCCTTTGCAAGGTTGAAAAATGTGTCGGCAGAAGAATACCCGATATCCTTCCTGGATGGGCTGGAAGCTTCGCCGAAAAAATCTGGAAGGATATTATTGCTCAAAACAAGTCTTTCCATACCAAAGAGTACCGGTTTAAGCATCCTGAACGAGGAGAAACCTACTGGGATTGCAGCATTACGCCTATTTCCGAGGCAGGAGAAATTAAGTATATCATTATGACTTCGAATGATGTTACGGAATATGTCCTTCAAAGGAAACAGGTAGAGGAACAGGCAAAAATTATTAAAAAGCAAAAAGAGCAGCTGGAGGCAATCATTAACAACGTATCCGATGAGCTGGGTATCGTTGATGGTACGGGAAGATATATAGCCCTTAATAAAGCAGCTATGACCTATTTCCCTTCCGATATTTGCACCAGTGAAATTGAAGATTCCTACAGCCTTGCCCGCTACTTTGATGCTGCCGGAAGGGAGTTATCCCAGGAGGAACTACCCATTCGAAGAGTTCTGCAGGGTGAAGTAATCTCCCGGTTCAAACTGACCATGAAGCTTGGAAACCAGGAATATCATTTTAGTGTGAATGCCAGCCCCATTTGTGATGAAACCGGTCGGTTTGTCATCGGCATTGTAAGCTCTCGCAACATTTCGGATACCGTACGTCAAAACAGGATTATCATGGAACAAAACAAACAATTGGAAGCAATTTTTGAACATATGTCGGATGCTTTATTTATCATGGACCAGAATGGAAAATATACCAAATTAAACAAAGCTGCACGGGAGAATTACTTCTCCCTGTCTCAGTCCATTCTCGAAGCGGGCGATGGCTTGAAATATGCTGATTATTACGACAGTTACGGGAATCTGATCCCTTTAGATGAAACATTATCCCGAAGAGTCATGTGCGGTGAAAAAGTAGCTGGCATGCGGATGAAAATAAAGTTTCATGACAACCGCTCTATGGATATCGATATGAGCGGAACTCCCATCTATGATAGCAGCGGTAACTTCATTATGGGGATTATCTGCTCGCGGGACATAACGGATAAGGTCAAGAAGGAAAAGATTATCAAAAAGCAGCGGGACTATCTTTTCGGGATCATTGATACCTTTAACCTGCCCATTATCCGGTTGACATATCCTGATTTTAAAGTGATGGAGATGAACAGGAAAGCATTGGAGTATCTAAACTCTTTAGATTGTATTCATGTACCCAAAAAAGAGAAGATTCAGTGCGGAGTGTTTATAGAGGAGATATTTCCAAAGTTTGACCATAGCTGGAACTATGCTCTTATTCAGCAAATGGTGCAAACGAAAAGTACGGTGCAGATTGATGATTATGAGCTTTTACGTAACGGCAGGAAATGGTACCTCAAAGTAATTTACCAGCCGGTTTTAAACGCAAGAGGCGATGTCAGTGAGTTCCTTATAACAGGCGTTGATATTACTTCAGAAATCGACCAAAGGGACGAGCTTAAAAACATTATAAAGATGAAGGATGAGTTTATAGCTACCGTTTCCCATGAATTTAAAACGCCTCTGGCCGTCATCAATGCCGCAGTCCAGGCACTGGAAGTTTTATGCAAAAATGAGCTTTCCGATAAGGCAAAGGGGTTTATACGGAGTATCCACCAGAATTCCTTCCGGCAGATGCGGCTGGTCAATAACCTGCTGGACCTGACAATACTTAACTCCGGAGCCCTGAGAATACAGAGGAAAAACATGGATATCGTGTTTGCCACCCGGGTTATCACGGAGTCCGTGCAGCCTTATGCAAGGCAAAAAGGCGTTCGCCTGCAGTTTTCCTCACTGCTTCCCATCCAAAGAATCGTCCTTGATGACGAAAAGTATGAGCGGATTCTTTTGAACCTTTTGTCCAATGCCATCAAATTTACTCCAAAGGGTAAATCCATTATGGTGACGGTGTCAAAGGACAATGAGACTATTGTCATCAAAGTAAAGGACGAAGGAGTAGGAATCCCCGTGGAAAAGCAGGAACTGATCTTTGAGCGCTTTGGGCAGGTGGACAGCTCCTTTACACGGCAAAACGAGGGAACCGGCATCGGCTTATCCCTGGTAAAATCATTGACGGGTGCACTGGGTGGAAGCATTACTTTAAACAGTCAGGAAGGCAAAGGAAGTATATTTACCCTTGTATTCCCTATTGCAGCAGCCTCTCCTGTGGAGTCTGAACTGGACATGAGCGAATTCGCCGATAACCATTTAACCCATTCCACTGCCATCGAGTTTTCGGATATTTATTTCGATAAAGATTGATTGCTCTTCCGGCAACAGGAGCAATTAAAATAAGAGTGCTGCGGAGAATCAGAACCTGCAGCACTCTTATTTTATATATAATACGACCGGTAACTGCGTGATTCCTGAATCAACTAAGTTCCATCGCAAATTATATAGTTACTCCTTATATCCTATTGACTATGGGCGCTCTATGATTTCGCACCATTGAACCTATCGTTAACTACATCCCAGTTTACAATATTCCACCAAGCATCGACCCAGGCTGCCCTCTTATTCTGGTACTTCAAATAATAGGCATGTTCCCATACATCCAGGATCAGCAGCGGAATGATCCCCCATTGCGTAAGGTTCTGATGCTTCTCCGCCTGGAGAATCACCAGCTTCTGGAATAACGGATTCCAGCCAAGGATCGCCCAGCCGGACCCTTCCACGGCAACAGCGGCTGCGCTAAACTGTTTTTTAAAGGTTTCATAGTCGGAAAAATCTTTCCGAATTTGGTCCACTACCGGCCCGGATGGATTTTCAGGAGCCTTGGACGTCATATTCTCCCAGAACAGTGTATGGAGAATATGCCCTGAACCATGGAAAGCCAGCTCTCTTTCCCAATGCTTTATCAGTCCGAAATCTCCAGTCTTCCTTGCATCCTCCAGCTTTGCCTCTGCATTGTTTAGCCCGTCCACATAAGACTTGTGGTGCATGTCGTGGTGAAGCCGTACCGTCTGTTCGTCGTAATGCGGCTCCAATGCATTATATTCATAGGGAAGGGGGGGTAAAACATGTGGCATAAAATCACCTCATTCATTAAACTATGATCCAAATTGGAACATACCTTTATTATGGTAAGCACTGCTTCATGTTATTCCTATGAAACAAGATTTAAGGTGCAGTGAAAATGCACTTGAACTATTGTATTGCAATTGCTTTTCTTTTCATGCATACTGTTATACGGAGCAATCAACAGTGATAAGGTCTGTTTTATTCAATCTCGAAAGGTGGGTTTTTCCTTGGATGTACTTAATCAGTGGGTCACATATATACTGGGCTTCAAGCCGTTCGTTCTGCTGCCCATTATTCTTTTTTTGTTTTCACTGGCTTTTCATATTTCCTTCAGTAAGGCTGTGAAGGCCTCTCTAACCATTGGGATCGGTTTTATAGGAATCTTTCTCATATTCGGTTACTTTGTGGAGGCCATTGGCCCTGCCGTACAAGCACTTATTTCCAGAACCGGGCTGCATTTTACGGTTCTGGATGTGGGTTGGACTCCCCTTGCAGCCATTACGTGGGGTTATCCCCTGGCACCGCTGCTGATTATCGTGGTAATGGTTGTGAATTTCATTATGCTTGCCTTAAAAATGACTAAAACCGTAAATATCGATATATGGAATTACTGGCACTTTATATTTACGGCAGCTTTGGTCTATGAAACAACCGGCAGTATGTTCCTGTCCGTTGCAGCCGCCATTATTACCTGCATCATCATCTTAAAGCTTGCGGACTGGAGTGCAGCAGCGGTCAAGCGGTTTTCGGGCCTGTCGGGGATTTCCATATCCACCCTTTCGGGAATTGTATATTATCCCCTGGGTATTCTTGGTGATACACTCATCAGTAAAACCCCGGTACTCAAAAATATGGACGCCAATCCTGAGAGCATAAAAAAACGACTCGGCATTCTGGGCGAACCTATAGTAGTTGGCTTTCTTATAGGGATTGCGCTGGGACTGGGTGCCGGTTACGATGTCAAGCGTCTTTTGGAGCTTGCTTTCCAGATTGCCGCCGTAATTTTCATTCTGCCCATGATGTCCGGAATCCTGGGCCAAGGCCTCATGCCTATCTCGGAAGGCATGAAGCACTTTATTAAAAAGAAGTTCCCCGACATGGGTGAAACCTATATTGGATTGGATCTGGCGGTACTGGTAGGAGATACCTCGGTAGTGGTCACAGGTTTGCTGCTTATGCCCATAGCCCTTATTGCCGCTTTCCTTCTGCCGGGTGTGAAGTTCATTCCTCTGGGGGATCTTGCAAATATTATCGGTGCCGTTGCCGTAGTGGTGGTTGCTGTAAGGGGAAATGTGATCCGGGCCCTCCTTGTCTTCCTGCCCATTCTCATCGGCAAGCTGTATGTGGCTTCGACCCTGGCGCAGTTATATACCGATCTGGCTCAAAAAACAAATTTTAAGATCAATGGCTATGAGGGTGTCATTACCAGCTTCCTCGATGGTGGAAACCTGTTCAAGTTCTGGATTCTGCGGCTGTTTCAAGGACACTGGGGTGCGTTTTTATTCCTTCCGGTTGCTATCTTTTTAATTTATTTTACCGTTCGTCATTCTGCGAAGGATGCAAAGGATCCTTTGTAATTTTATCTGCTAAATATAATGAGACTTCGGAGATTCAATCTGCGAAGTCTCATTATATTTGCAGCATCTACAATTCCCTATAAATGGACGTGAAGCCTCTAAAGTAATGCACATGCCCGTCAGCAACGCTGGTGACTCCCTCGTAATAGTGGTAATGGCCCCCATCCACGTTGATCTCGGGCCCGGTTACAGCAGCATAGTAGTGGGTATGTCCGTCATCAAATGTTGTACGTCCTTCCATGGAATGTACATGCATGGGAATGTCCGGGTCAGCACTGGTGGCCCCGGAATACCGGTGCACATGTCCGTCGTTATAGGAGGTAACTCCTCTGAAATAATGTCGGTGTAATTCATTCGGCATAAAATCACCCCTTTATATATTTTATGTTAACTTTATAAGGATGTTGCAAGATACTCTCATTAAGTTAAAGTCATTTTTTGTTCAGCCTAAGTTTACATAATACTTTTGCTGTTTATTATATCCTTTGTTTCATGCGTACTCATCTTGCCAGCCAGCGGTTTTATAGATTATAATAGTACTTACGAATACTTACAAAACGCGGAATTTTCCCTAAAGATTGGAGGGTGTCAACGATGTCTGGATTACGAATACGGTGGGGAAACGTACTGATTCTTCTACTTATCATCGCAGCTGCAGTTGCAGCATTTTACTATAAATACCCCGGAGTTCTGCCAAATCTGTTTGACAAGACGCAAGCAACAGCAGCAAAAAAATCGCCGAAAGAAACCTTTGTTTTGGGACTGGATAGCTGGATCGGAGGCACTCCGGCGCTGATCGCCTTAAACAGGGAGTACCATAAGGATTATTCACTGAACCTGCAGATAAAATATGTTCCCAATGATGAAGACAGGATTACGGCCCTTAAAAACGGTGAAATCCATATAACGGAAATGTCTCTTCCCGCCTATATACGGTTCCTGAATAAGTATCCGAACGCAGGTGTTATCGTGGGTATCACCGATTTTTCCAGAGGAGCCGACGGGATTGTTGCCAGAAGTGACATAAAATCCTTAAATGATATGGATGCCAAAAGAGTATCCTATGTGGGGGATGGAACAGGCAAATTTATTCTGAATAAGTTTCTTCGGCTGACAGGTCTGCGGTTTCAGGATATTAAGCCTCTGGAGCGGAAAGAAATGTCTGAGGTTATTGAAGACTTTAAAACCGGCAAGGCCGACCTGATGGTTTCCTGGAACCCTGATATGGGTCTGGTGGTAAAGGACATGAACTCTGCGAAGCCAGGCTCCGTAAAGCTTCTTATCACAACCCGGGAGGCTCCCGATTTGGTGCCTACCGTGCTGGTTGCCAGTAAAGAAGTGAAAGAAAAGTATCCGGGGGACCTGGAAAGCTTTCTCAAAACCTGGTATGTTTCCTCCAAGTACATTATAGAGAGGCCGGATAAAGCCTATGAGAAGCTGGCACAGCTAATGTCGGAACAAAAGGATGTATATGGGAATGTTACCCAGGAAGATGTGAAGGAATCCTTCTCCACCATAAAACTCATGTCCATTAATGATAACTATACTTATTTCGGGCTTACGGGCAAGGAAAAGCTCATTAGCTCCATTATCACCGATACTGCACAAACCTGGAAAAAATATGGGGATATCCCCTCAGATACCGTTCCGAAAGATATTTTGGCTGATAGCTTTCTGGCAAAACTGTACAAGGAGAATGACAAGGATTTGATTGCCGGAACCATAGACCCGGGTACATCGGGCAACGCCCAACCTGCCGAGCAGCAAACGGAGTTTAAAAAACAGGATGCCGCCAGCATTGAAAAAAATACGGAGCAAGTGGCAAAGGTCGACCTTCCGCCGGTATATTATGATTCCGGTAAAGCCACAGTGCGAGGGGAATCTCTGGCAGTCCTCCATGAGGTTTTGAATGTTCTGAAGCAGTTCCCTCAATACTATCTGGTTATTGATGCCCATACCGATACCGTGGGAGATGAGAACTTTAACTTAAATCTGTCCCGAGAGAGAGCAGAAGAAGTCAAAGGATACCTAATCACCATCGGTGCCGATGCCAATCGGCTGGTAGCACGGGGCTGGGGTGAATCCAAGCCCATTATAGCCGCTGAAAAAACGGAAGAAGATATGGCGAGAAACAGAAGAACCGAATTTATACTTACCCGAGAAATAAAATAGTCACGGATCAGGCTCTGAAGCCTTTCCTGGGAGAGATTTATGAGATTTAAAAATTATTTTAAAGCTGCATTTCAAATAAAAAATCTTGTACTGCTTGCGGCAGTGGCTATCATCTCCTTCCTGACGGAGTTTATTCCCTTTACTCTGATTGGATTGGCCGGATATGCTTACTTTGTAATGCAAACCCTAAAGTCGGAGAAATTTCAAAACCAGCTGGCCTCGGAGGATTCTTTGGATCATATACGAGCCTTAAGCGCGGAGTGCCGAAGCACGTATCAAAAGGTATACAGACAAGTGGGGGCAGCTTCCAGAAAACGCCTCGACGGTATTATGGAGAAAAAGCAGGAACTGGAGAATTACTTTTTCAAGAATGCAGACGACACTTTGAATAAAACTATTATTGAACAGGCCTTGCAATTAGTCATTGCTTACAGTAAGCTGCTCCACACCTATTCCATCCGTTTGAAGGAAGTAAACGCCCTGGATACAAGGGACCTGCTGGACCGGATCAATAAAAACAACCGGAAGCTGGGAAGCCTGGAGAGCTATGACGCCGTGTTAAAGCTTACCCAGACCATTGAGATGGATGAGCGGCTGGTGAAGGAAATACAGGAAGAAAAAAATGAAGTAGAAATGATCGGTGTAAAACTGGATCACATCGAAAGTATGATCGCAGCCTTCAAGCACCAGATTGTTTCCAGTGATGTGGTAAACCCTGCCGTTGAAGAAATTGAAAGCATTGTAAATGAAGCCATGGCTCTGGACAACGTTTTACAGGAGAGAAAAAGGAATAAAATCGACCTTTAGGGTTGGCATCATAGAAAACAACAAGAGCCCCTTCCTGAAAAAGGAAGGGGCTCTTGTTGTTCATCTTCGTTATTTCTTATGGGTTTTTAACCATTCATCATACTGTTTCTGCATTTCCGCGATCAGTTTATCTACACCGGCGGCTTTCAGTTCACTGCTCATCTTGGCAACGGTCTTGTCAGGATCTACAGAACCTGTAAACAATTGCTTGTAATAGGTCTGGATAACCGTCTTGCAGGCAGAGGCCTGACTTTCCACGTTTTTGCTGTCAAAGGCGAATCCGAGGCTCTTTAATACGAGGCCCTTCTTGTTGTATTCCTCGAATTGCTTCCATTTTTGCGGATCTTCGTTGTCCATGAGGTAATCAATAAACTGGTTACCGAATCTCCAGCCGTTACCTGCTCTGTATCCCTTGTTATCCGTCAGCTTAACTACATTATCGGATACTTTTGTATAGTGGGTTCCCTCGATACCGTATACAAACATATTCTTCAACGTCTTATCGGTATACAGCATTTCGATAAACTGGAATGCCTTCTCAGGATTTTTGGAGGATGCAGGGATGGCCAACAGTGCTCCTGTCGTCTCACGATTGCTCATGATTGGCGGGGTTATGTCCACTTGTTCCCATTTAATATTTGTACTTGTAAACATTTCATCTGCTTTTCCCGGCTTCAGCGGTTGTACTGCTGCAAAATACTTACCGGTTTTCATCTCTTCCGAGAAGTTATCCATGGTAGCTGCATTGGCATGAATATAGCCCTTCTGGTAGTATTCATGCAGTTTCTTGTACTGAGCAATGGACTCAGGTGCTTCAAACTGATTTATGATCTTTGTATCTCTGTTATCCGAGTAAAGGGCGCCTGGGATGTCATCATCACTGATATTATCCCAATCCAGAAGATGCCAGGGCGCATCCATCTGTACTGCCAGCAAAGGAGTTACTCCAGGTTCACCGGCTTTGATCTTATCAAAGTAAGGTTCCAGGTCTTCCATCTTTTTAATGCTCTTTACGTCCACCTTGTACTTGTCAACGAGATCCTTCTTCAAAAGAAATCCCCAGTTATGGACTTTTTCCTTATTGGTGGGAACCGCATAATTCTTGCCGTTGATAGCGGAACCGTTGAGGAAGTCTTCCCCTACGATTTCCTTGATTTTCGGATACTTTTTAAGGTAGTCGTTCAACTCGCGGTAATACCCGGCAGCAGCGTTCTGCCTGTAGTTCGCAGCCCAGTTGGCAGTGAATATAATATCAACGGGTTGTCCGGCTGCCAGCATCGGGTTGATTTTGGGTGAATAGGTGTCTCCCCATCCGAAACTCTCAGCCTTGATTTTTACATTCAGCTTGTCTTTCAGGTATGCATTGACTGCATCACAAACCTTTTGCATATCTGCCTGGCTGTCACCAACACTGTAAAAGGTAAGTTCCACGAGATCCTTGGCACCATTGTCCTTGGTTGTCTGTGTTGTGGACTGATCGTTGTTTACCGGGTCCGTTTTCTTCTCGCTTTTACATCCTGTCAACATCACGGACAGGGAAAGTACAGCACTTAAAGCCAGACATAAACCTTTTTTAGCCTTAATCATAAATATACCCTCCTTGTAAGTTTATTCTATATATAACGCACAAAAGACTTTGCCCTTCTTCCTGTGCGTTTATATTTCTTGCTGTAAACTGCGGACCTTTGCACATCGCAACATTATTTCTGCGATTTATGGATTTGATATGGAAACTCTCCGGTTATGTGCCCTCTCATCAGCCCTTTACCGCTCCCACTGTCAGACCCTTGATAAAGTATTTTTGGAAGAAGGGATAGGCGAATATAATGGGCCCGATGGAGATAACGGCGATGGCCATACGGGCACTCTCACTGGGCAGGTCCGCCAGTACCTTGGTAGACTCCGAGAAGCTGGCACTGCCACTGGTCAGAAACTGTATGCTGGACAGTGTCTGGTACATGAGGTACTGAATATTGAAATATTTGCGTTCGGTCACGAAGATGAGCGGCAAATACCAGTCATTCCAGTAGTTCAATGTGCAGAAAAGTCCGATAGTAGCCAGTCCTGCGCGGCACAGGGGAAGCACGATAACGAAGAAGGTACGGAATTCTCCCGCTCCATCGATCTTTGCTGACTCAATAATGGACTCGTGGATGGTGGTCTTGAAGAAGGTCCTCATAATCATCACAAACCATGCATTCATTAAGTAGGGAAAGATGAGAATCCAAATACTGTTGCTGATTTTAAAGAACTGGGTATAGACCATTACCCAGGGTACCAGTCCCCCTCCGAAAATCATGGTAAAGTAGGCAAAGAAGGCAAAGCCGCTCTTATATTTAAAGCTGTTTCTCGAAAGAGGATACGCATACATGCAGATGATCAGAAGGCTTAGTAATGTCCCCACCAGTGTTACAAAGATGGATACCCCGTAAGCCCGCCAGATGGCATCTCCTGCGGTCAACACGTAATCATAGGCTTCTACCGTAAATATCCGGGGTAGGAAACTGTAGCCGTTTAACAGAATTTCCTTCTCATCCGTAAAGGAGATTGCGATGACTAGCAGCAGCGGTGCCATGCATATTCCTATATAAATGATAAACATGGCGTTCAGCAACAAATTGCTTCCGGTGCTTATCTGGTTTAAACGATTGTCTTTTACTACCGACGTGCTCTCCATTTTCATTCCCCCTAAAGTGAGCGAAATATTACTTACGCTTTTGCGCGGGCCCTTCATGGCACCCATGCAGGGTGTAGCGCAATTGTAGCGTAAGTTATATTTTCGCCAATCCTAAAATAATGCCTTATCCGAGTCGATTCTACGAACAATGTAATTGGCTGTAAATACGGTGATGCATCCCACAACGGCCTGATAACAGCCGGCTGCCGCCGCCATCCCTACATTGTTTGAATTGCGCAGTGCCTTAAATACGTAGGTGTCGATAACATCCGTTACTGAATAGAGCGCTCCGCTGTTTTTGGGTACATTGTAGAACAAACCGAAGTCTGCGTTAAAAATTCTGCCGACGGCAAGCAATGTCATGATAATCATTAAAGGCTGCAGCATGGGAATGGTTATATTCCGGATCTGCTGCCACCGGGTTGCTCCGTCAATGGCCGCAGCTTCGTAGTACTCCGCATCAATCCCTGAAATGGCTGCCAGGTACACAACCACATTGTATCCGGTATATTTCCATATCTGAAAAAACGTTAGAATAACAGGCCAATACACTGGCTCAAAATACCAATTCACCGGATCAATCCCCAGCGGGGAAAGGATGCTCCTGTTGATGAAGCCATTGTCCATGCTGAGCATGGAATAGGCCAGATAACTGACAATAATCCAGGATAGGAAGTATGGCAGAAACATTACGCTCTGGTATACCTTGGACAACATTTTATTCTTGATTTCATTCAGTGCAAGGGCAAAAAATACCGGAATGACGAGTCCCAGCACAATGAATATCAAGTTGTAAAGCAGGGTATTGCGGGTGATAACCCATGCATTGGGCGTACGGAAGAAAAAATCAAAATTGTTAAAACCAATCCATTCACTTTTAAGCAGACTGTTAAAAAAATTATCGGCAAACCGGTACCGCTTAAAAGCGATAACAATACCCAACATGGGAATATAATTGTTGATGATCAGAACGAAAACCCCTGGTAAAAGCATTACAAATAATGGCCAGTTATTCTTGAATTCCTTTAGAAAACCGTTGGATTTATACACCTTGACTCACCCCTCTCAAATTCCTGTTTTCATATTTATTGTACTTTGGCGACATAAAAACCGAAATAGAAGCACTTGCTTTATAGTGTACGATATTGCCTTATCGGAAGGACAAAACTGTACAACAAAATTTTCCAACAAAGGATAATCATACTGCTTAGATCCCCCTTTTCATGAGAATATCCCGAATTTCAAACTTTTTCTTTCCCGAATATGCATTTTTGAACAACAAAAAAGAGACATCGCTTATCGTATGCCTCTTTTTAAAGTCAGATCCGTTTTATTTCCCTGCGGCAGATTCCCGGAATTCCGTCGGAGTTGCCCCCGTGTGCTTTTTGAACAGCCTGGAAAAATAATGGGCATCCGGTATCCCTACCATCTCAGCCACCTCATAGGTCTTATATTTCACATCCCGCAGCAGCTCCTTCGCTTTCTCAATACGCACCTCATTCAGGTACTCCACAAAATTTTTCCCCAGTTCCTTCGTAAACATTCTGCTGATATAGCAGGTGCTGACATACGCATGGTTGGCTACATCCTGGAGCGTAATGGGTTCATTATAATGCAGCTGAATATGCTCCAATGCTTTACGAAGAATCAGCTTGAGACTTTTGCTGTTATAATGGTTTACTTTGGACGCAACCCGCAGGGCCGCCTCTTCCAGAACATCCTGCAACTCCTTTATATTGCTGCATTTGCGGATGAGTTCATGCAAGCTGCTGATATCGCTGTTTTTTGCCTGTCCTGCTTCGCTGTCGGCAGCAGATACGGATACCCTGATATTGTTGATAGAGGAAATGGCAGTCCAGTAAAAGTTTCTCACATAATCCAAATTAACAGGGCTGAGCTGCTGGATATAGGAAAAAATGTCCTGCAGCTTCCCCCTGACGATTTTCTCATTCCCTGCCTTGATACTTTCCAGCAGAGACTGCTGGTACTTTTCCAGAAGAGAGTAATCCTCGCAGGTAAAAAATGAATTCAGATCACTGTAGGGGATAATGGAGTTGGTACCGATATAAAGCTTATACTCCAGGCTTTGCTGGCACTCTCTCAGCTTTATGGGTAAATCCGGAGCGCCCTTTCCTTCCGAGCTGATGGCAATGGTAACGGTGAAGCCAAAGCAGTTGCTTACGATCTCCTGCAATTGCATGCACTTCTCTGTCAGTGTATTCAAGCAATTGGTTCTACTGTTCATTTCTTGAACAATAAAAGCGATCCTGGCATCGTTCAGCGGGATATTAATGATATTAAACCCATCTGCGAAAGTCTCTGCAAAGGTATTTATAATGCCGAACTGGTACAGATGCCTGTCATAGGGAGAGATTCGATCGGCCTCCATGGCATCGAAATCATTTTCGATCACCAGCAGGATGAAGTCGGAGATGGAAACCTTGAAAAGTTCCATTCGCTCTTTCATCTCGCTCTCATTTGTGTTTATCCCCCACAAGGCATCATACAAAAGCTTTTCCCGTAAAATAGGAATGTTCTGCTCGAAGAGGTTTCGCAGCTTGTCAAACTCTTCCATTCTTTCCTTGTGAAATTTCAGCTCTTTCACCGCTCTGTTAATGATTGCCGTCAATTCACCGATCTTTGTGGGTTTTAAAATGAAGTCAAAAGCTCCCAGCTTAATAGCCTCGTGGACATAGTCAAAGTCCCTGTAGCCGGTTAGAATGATAATCTTACAGTGAGAAACCGTATCCTTTATCTCCCTTATCATGGTCAGCCCATCCACTTCAGGCATTCGTATATCGGTGATGATAATATCCGGCAGGCATCTTTTGACTTCCTCGATTCCTTCCAGACCATCGGAAGCCTCGCCGCAGATTTCACATCCAAGCTGCTTCCAGTTGACAATGTTTCTCAAGCCTTTTCGGATGATGGGCTCATCATCGATAATTAGCACCTTGAACATAAAGGCCCTCCTTTTTCTCCTCCGGGCAAAGTGGAATGGTTACCACCACCCGTGTATATTTTCCCGGTTCACTCTCAATTTTCAGTCCATAGCTTTCTCCATAGAACAACTTGATTCTCCGGTTTACATTCTCAATTCCCACACTCTTGGTTCCTTTGTTTTCCAGTGTCTTGAAATAGGTATCATTGTCCAATTCCAAGCGTTCATTCAACATTTCCAGCTCTTCGTTCTCGATGCCTGCCCCGTTATCCATGACCTCAATGGTCAGAATCTCTCCCTGAATAAAGGCGTTTAATTGGATGATCCCTTTTCCCCTGCATTTTTCAATCCCGTGAAATACTGCATTTTCTATCAAGGGTTGTATAAGAAGACGAGGTATCTTTACCTCCAGCGCCGCCTCCTGTACTTCCTTTACCAGCTCCACCCTGTCCTCAAATCTTCGCTTGAGCAGCGCTATATACTTGTCCATGTAAGAGAACTCCTCTTTCAGGGTGATCAACTTATCATCCCTGCCAATGCTGACTTCCATTAGCGAAGAAAGATCGGATACCGTTTCACTGATCTCCGGTACATGATTCAACTGCGCCATCCAATTAATGGATTCCAGGGTGTTAAACAGAAAGTGCGGATTGATTTGAGACTGCAACGCCTTGATTTCCGCTTCCTTTCGGGTAATCTGCTCCCGGTAGATCCAGGTGACCAGGTGGTTGATTTCCTTGGACATCTTGTTGAAGGCCTTGTTTAGATATCCCAATTCATCCTTCCGGTCCACTTCAATATAAACATTGTCCCCGCCCTTTTGCATTTTCTGCATTCCTTTAACAAGGCGGTTAATCGGGTTAGTAAAATCAACAGCGATGTAAAGGCTGAGGACGGACAAAAGCAGTACGGATACAATGCACAGCATAATAAACCTTTTCCTCAAACCGTCAATTTCCCTGAAAAGCTTCAGAAGCGGTGTATAAGAGACCACTTTCCAATCCGGCTCTTCCATGGATACAAAGGATACCAGTGCCTTCTCCCGGGCATCGATGATATATCCGTTTTTCCCCTGGATACTTGCCAGCAGTTCATTATCCAACAATTGGGTATTTTCAGGGTCCCTGCTTACAATCTGCTCGTTATCAGCAGAGATAATCGCAATATTCTGCATGTCATCATTGACCAGGTCCTGGTAAACTCTCTCCAGGAACTCTTTTTTTACCAGGATCACCATGAGCCCGATTTCCTTGAAGTTATCCATGTTATAAATGGTTCTTACCAGAAAGACATTGGTTACCTGCCCCTGGCTGCTGTCAAGATACCACACTACCCGTCCCTGGCCTTCACGGGCTTTCAACAGCATTTCCCGATCTCTCATCACGTCCATGATGCTGACTTTTTCCCGGTTGTTGTCTGCGAAATAATGCGTACCGTTATTGGATACAAAGCAAATGGATTGTATTTCATTTCTCGATAGAAGTATTTTTTTGAGAACGCTGTTTATATTACCTCCCATTTCATAGTCCGTAAGCGGGTCGTTTATGGAGCTGTCCTTGTTTAGGATATTATATATGTTCCTGTCATAGAGCAAATCCTGGGAAATAAGGGTCAGGTTGTTTACATAATCATTCAACCGCATTCCGATCATCCGCAGGATATCCTGGGAATAATCCGTGGACTTTTTCCGGATGATCTCCTCGGAGTCCTTATAGCTCAGGTATCCAATGAGTATCAGAGGAATTATGATCTGAATATATAACACTAAAAGCAGCTTTTTCCGAATGGACAGATCTTTGTAAAAGCTTTTCATTTTACCGAGGATCACCGGACCACTCCTTTCCTTTACTATAGGATAACAGCCTATTGTATGCTTTTTTTGAGTGCTTCCTCCCAAACGGCCTCGGCACTTAGCGCTCCTTCCAGTACATAGGGAAACTTCTCTACAATAATTCCTTCCCATGCAGAGCGGTCCACAAAGCTGTCAGGGGGGCCGATCCGCTCTCCGGAATGATTCAGCAGTGCTCTCCCTCGCTCTACCAAAAGGCTGTACCCCGCCGCCGACTCATCAACGGTTACATTCGGCAGCATACCCCTTTGCCTGGCAAAAACATAAGCCGTATCCTTCGAGGTAAGTGCTTTCAACAGCTTCACAGCAGCCTCCCGCTTCACATCATCCTCCCATGCGGTTCTACTCATATGGAAGTTCCCATTCCCCAATCCATATACAAGGGCACCTGCGGAATCACCTTCCTCCTTCATCCGGGGAAAAGGAATAATATCGACGGTGTCCGCCTTATCTCCCAGGGACCCGGTAAACCAGGAACCCTGGACGATCATTGCAGCCTGCTTGTTTAAAAAGAGATTATTCCGATCTCTGCTGTTCATATTGAAAGCCTCTTTGGGAAATGCGCCCAGTTCATACAGCTCTTTCATATATCCCATGGCATCAATATAACACCGGTTGATCCGACCCTCTGTAACAGGTTCTTCAATGCCTTTCCGCCCTCCCAGCATGGCAGCTATGTTCTGGTATATGTAAGTTCCCTCGGCAAGGGAATTATAGGCAATGGGAACAATATTATTCTTTCTGAAAATCTGAACAGCTCTCTTTAGTTCCTCATAGGTGGTAGGAATGGGTGCATTGTACTTCTGGAACAAATCCTTATTAATGAACAACGCCTCATAAATGATTTCCAAAGGCAAGCCATAAATCCGGCCTTCCATTGTATTGTAGGACCACATGTCCTTTTTAAAGCTATCTTTCCATTGAGGGTCACTGTCAAGAAGTTCCGTCAGATCTGCTACTTTACCGGCCTTGATGAGGGCACGTATGTCCGAGCCGGGCCAGAGCCCGAACACATCCGGATTATAACCTGAAGCGAAATCGATTTTCAATTTATATAAAAAATCTTCTGCAAAGGTGGATTCGTTAAGCACCTCGATACCGGGGTTCATGTCCGTAAATCGATTCAATACCTGCTGCAGGGTGTCCGCACTGGGGTCACTCCCTCCCCAACTGCTGATAAACCGTAGCTTAATTTTCTGATTCTGCGATATCGATTCCTTATTTACTATGATGCGGGATTGCGTGCCGGGAGAACATGCGCTAAAAGCAGTGAGCAGAAGAAGCAGGGTAATTAGAGCCATATATTCAAAATTCCTTCGCATAGAATATACCTCGTGTACGTATTTTAGACATTTTCCTATATTATACATTAAATGAATTATTTAAGCAATCACGGAATATCCATCAGGACGGTGGTAAAAAAATGAAATGCGCCATGGAGCAAAAAAAAGTAGAACTCCTCATTTTAGGGTTCTACTTTACTTTTCAATGGTATAAATTCATTCAACGGCAAAACTAGAATATCTTGCTTTCCCAGCCCAGCAGCTTGGCTACCGCTTCAACGAAGTAGTAATCTCCATAAATGAGTGAAACATTTACATTCTGCCCTGCCGGCTTGTTTCCGGTACCTTCCCGCAGAATTCCTTCATACTCCGGTTGATTCCAGGTTGCATAAGAAGCCGCCAGGGATTTTATAATCCGTTCTGCCGCCGCCCGGTATAACCTTCCCTCTTCCGGAGGCAGGCAGCCCGCGATTTCAAGTAATCCGGACGCCGCACAGGCAGCCGCTGAGGTGTCTCTTTCCTCTCCTTCCAAGTTCGGCACTCTGAAATCCCAGTGGGCAACATCATCTTCCGGTAATGATGCCAAGAAGAAATGGGCTACCCGCTGTGCCGCACGCAGATATTTTATATCCCCTGTATATTTGTAGGTATTTGCCATTCCATAGATCGCCCATGCCTGTCCACGGCTCCAGGCAGAATCAGGTCCATATCCCTGTCCACCCAGTGCTTCTATAAACTCGCCGCTTTCCGCATCAAAGCTGACGATGTGCCGCACGGACCCATCTTCCCGTATAAAGTGCTTCAGTACCGTATCCGCATGTGCTTTGGCAATATACTTGAACCGTGGGTCCTTCAGCTCCTCTGAAGCCCAGAATAGAATGGAAAGGTTCATCGAGGAGTCAATGATGGCCCAGCCTTTCTTTTCCTGATTCCATGCACGCAAAAAGTTTCCCGCTATATTGAAGCGTCCTGCCAGGAAATTCGCTGCCTGCAGTCCACGGCGTCTTGCATCGGTGTCTCCGGTGAGCTTGTATTTGATTACGGCTGTAGGCAGAAACTGAAATCCTACATCATGGTGGAAATTATTGTCCCTCATGAAACAGCTTTCTATTTTCTGGTCCCATTCCCAAGCTTCATTCCGGTATTCTTCCTTTCCTGTCATATCATACAGTACCCAGAGAATTCCCGGCCAGAAACCGGAGGTCCACCAATCCAGGCGCATGTCGTCATATTCTCCTCTGGAGACATGGGGGGATTTCCCCTTTAACCGCGGTATCATTTGGTCCACTTTCTCAACGATTTGGCTCCATGTAGTGGAGTAGGGGCTATTTTTCTGTTCTTCTCTTTGATTCATGGTTGCTTCTCCTTCATTCAGTTCGAGGCTTTATTATATGTAGAGATGTCCGTACTAAATAAATATTTATCCAGCGATTATAAGTTTTACAAAGCCTCTTTCTATTTTATATTATGGAAAAGTAGGCTAGTTACTATCCTTATTTATGAGAGCAAGCCCACAGGATGGACAGGCTTTATCCGTGGTTAAAATCTTTGAATGGCATGCAGGGCATTCGTCGAAAGGAACCTCCAATGCCTCATAACTCTCTTCCGGCTGGTCATGGGCCACGCAAGAGTTTCGCTCCTTTAGCATTCCTCGAATGTCTCTGATATGTTCGGCTGTTTGTGAACCATCAATAGCACTTCTTATTACCCCGTGCAGAATCCATAAACCGATTACCCAAAGAGCCACGTTTAAAATTACTCCCATAAAAACACCTCTTCCATAAAAATGGTATCATTTTTACGCTACCCTGTCTACATCTGGGTAAAAAATAAAAGCTCTTGCCGAAGCCAGGAGCTTTTATCATAAAGTTGAGGGCAATTCCTTACTTTATATTTCTTTTATTTACTATACTACTCACAGCCGATTTCTCAAACCATCTACATAACCTTCCAATTTTCCTTATATAGGTCTCTTGTCAGTCGATTATATCCACTCGATCCGCATTAACAACCGTACCCGTTGCTAAGAACGATTTGTTCCCCGTCACCCTGACCTTCAGCGTATGTTGTCCACGGGGCAAAACCGGACTCTGGTACAATGTCTGCTGGCCTGCCCGTGTTGTGCGGTAACAGTCAATGGTGGTTTCCGGCCCCCCATCGATGGAGACCGCCGCATAGCCGTAGTTAATATCCTTCGAACCGATCAGTTTTACCTGGGTGCCATAAAACGATACGGTAAAATAGTCATTTGCGTTGCCGGAATAGTGATTATCCCAGTAATAGGTCGCGTAGTCGTAGCAGTATCCCCAATTACCGGTAAAGTTGAACTTGTTGGCTCCGGTTCCCACATCCGAATCGTTTAATATCCTGTTATTGGATGGATAAGCCCCTTCAATCACGTAAGTAGTAATTGATTTGGCCGGAAGAGTATCCGTCAGGCTTTTATTAACAACGGATTTATCCGCCAACTGTACCAGGTTTTCCGTTGGAGATGTCCTGTAGGCTTTTGCTGTGGATCCAATAGCCGAAAATCTTCCCAGGTTGTATTTATAGTCCACGGCACTGTCGCTGTCATTTTTGACGATAAAAACCACTTTACGGGTCGCTTCATCATAGGCGGCTACTGCATTTTTATCATCCGTTGCACTGATAAACTTATAGCCCGGTCTTATAAACTTCGTAAAATTGGCGAAGGAATAATACAGCTTGGTCATATAATATTCTTCAGTGCCTGTAAAGTTTGCGTGGATCATTCCCCAGTTACTATTATTGGCTTCATCTTCAAGCACCTGCCAGTACACCCATCCGGCCGGCTGCATCCATTTTATATCCTGAATCAGCCCATTGGCCATTTCCATGGAAGCGCTCATGTCATTATGATTATGGCCGCCACTATCCCCCCAGCCTACTTCCGACATCCACAACCTTTTTTTCTCTCCGATGGCAAGGGCTCTTATCTGACCGCGCTGCGATCCGTTGTATGCATGGGTGTTGATCTGTGATATGTACCCTTTTGAAGTATTGTCATAGGCGTTATAGGCGGATACATTCCAATCGATGAAGTTTTCCTCCGGACCACTGACCTTTGTCGTCAAGCCCTTTTCAACCAATTTTCTCCCCAGGGCAGTCATAATCTGATTTTGCTTATCTACGTCGTAATGACAGCCCTCCTGGTTCCCGCCAGCTTTCCATGCCGTGGGCGTCCAGGGCTCATTAATGGGAGATACGGTCCGGAAAGTGACCCCCCAATAATCCCTGAAGTGTTTTACCACCTCGGTAAGATAGTCGGCAAAGGCATCATAGGAGTCATCGTACAGGTTATTGGACAGCCCGTTTGTCGACCCTGCCGTACATTGGCTGTACGTCATCCAATACGGCGGTGAGTTCGAAAAAGCTTCCGTAATATTTACTCCCCTTGCGATTGCCCCTTGAAGGATGGACCTTTGAGCTGCATCAGCCGTCCAATCGTAAACACCTTTCACTACCTGATATCCGGGCACTTCTCCGCCCGCACGCATATGCTCATGGGACGGATTCTCACTGCCACCGATATTGTACCTTGCTATGTTCAGCCCCAATCCTTTGGTAGGACTAAACAGCAGGTCCAGAACCTCATTCTTCTTTGTTTCACTCTTCCAGCTACCGACGGCATTGGCCCACCAGCAAAGCGACGTCCCCCATCCTTCGAAAACTTGAAACTGCTCGCCAGGATCTATAACGATCTCTGCGGCAGCGTTTACCCGTACACTCCCCGGTGAAAAGGCAACCAGCAGCGCCAGGACAAGAACCCATGAGATACTTTTTAACTTTTTTATCATACATTACCATCCTTTCTTTAGTATCGACCGAATGTACACTTGTTTTCCGGTTTACCTTTCTATTTTTCCGGCTAGCCTTTTATCGCTCCTGCCGTTAAACCCTGCACAATAAATTTCTGCGCTGCAACAAAGAATATCAAAACCGGGATCATGGATAAGACCGCCGATGCAAAAGCAGCATTTATGTTGGCTGTATACTGTCCGAAGAAGAAAAACTGCTGCATGGGAATGGTTCTTACTGCTTTTCTCTGTAATACGATCAAGGCAATGCTGAATTCATTCCACATCCATAGCACATGCAGCGTCGCAACACAGGCGGTTATGGGCTTCAGAAGCGGAAATACGATCTGCCAGAAGGTCCTGTAGAGTCCACATCCGTCAATAATGGCCGCTTCCTCCAGTTCCCGCGGTACTGTTTTAATAAAACCGATATAGAGAAAAGTAGAATAGGGAATGCTGGTTCCCACCATCAGTATAATGGCGCCTTGAAGAGTATTTATCAAAGACAGGGCTTTGATGATCCTGTACACCGGGATCATGATTACTTGAAAGGGAACCATCATGGCTGCCAGAAAAACCATTTCACTGTACCTGTATATCCTTTTTTGTATGTTTCTCGAGATGATATAGCCTGCCATGGAGGAGCAAACCACGATCAGAAAAACAGATAGAGGTGTTGTAATCATGCTGTTCATAAAGGACTGAAAGAAATTTGTTACTTCTGCCGCCTTGGTAAAATTGGACCATTGAATATACCTGGGAAAAGCAAGTACGGATTCCGCCGTTTCAAGCGGTGTTTTTACAGAAGTGATAATACATGTGTAAAAAGGTGCGAGAAAGATTATGACCCCTATAAGGGTAAGTACTGTCAGAAGTACACTTCCGACCTTGCTCCGGATTCTTCCTGCCCGCATATTATAACTCCACCTCCCTGCGCCTGAATAGGTTTGATACCACCCTGCCGATGACTAAAAGAAATACCATAAACACTAACGCCACGGCCTGCCCGTATCCGGCCCTTTTGAAATTAAACAGGTGCTCGTATATATAGATGGCTACTGTTTCCGAAGACCTTACAGGTCCTCCCTTTGTGGCGATATAGGGTCCCCCGAATTCCCTAAGGCCGTATGTCAATGAAAGGGTTACACATACGGTAAACGCAGGAACAATCATTGGCAAAGTGATGTTTTTAAACTGTTGAAATGGGCTCGCGCCGTCTACGGTTGCCGACTCATACATGTCTTTCGGAACACCCGTCAGTGCAGATAAGTAAATAATCATATTAATCCCCACGCCATTCCATAGCCCCATGATTACTATGCCGGGTATAACCGTCGAAGGGTTCCCCAACAGACTGTTGATGCCGAACAAAGTGTGAAATACCTCCCTGTATATGTAGCTCCATATGAATACCGACAATACTCCGCTAAGTGCACAGGGCAGAAAAAAGGCCATCCTGGCAAAATTTCTCCCTTTGAAAGGCCTATTTACGGCCAAAGCCAGAACGAGAGCCAGTATGTTTCCCGCTATGGTGGAAAGAAGAGCAAAATACACTGTGTTTTTCACCGGAACAAGAATGTCGTCATTGGAAAAAATATGAATGAAATTATTAAGTCCTACGTATTTTGCCTCAGGAGATATTCCATCCCAGTTTGTAAATGCAACGTTAACCCCCATAAAGAAGGGAATCAACATGGAAAAACCAAAAAAAAATACTGCCGGCAGCATAAATCCGCTCTTTATCAGTGCATTCCCAAGTGATTTGTTAATCCTCATATTGCCCCCTATAGCAACTGTTTCCCGGGTTTTCCCCGGGAAAACAATTACTCTTATCCGCTAAAAGTTTCAGTCGTTGTTTTATTTCTTTGCACTCGCAATTTTGGCAGTCTCATCATCCGCCATTTTCATGTACTTGTCTACATCCCTGTTCTTATCCATCAGGAATTTGGTAATGATGGACTCGTGAAGCTTATTATACTCGTCCGCTACAAAGTCCGGGTTGTGCGCTGAGAAATTCACTGTATTGTTGGCTTTAATATACGCTTCTATATCGGCAAAGGCCGGGTCGAAATCAATTTTCAAGCCCTTGATGACCGAAATGGCTTTCTTGTTGTCCTGGAATACCTTGCCCATCTCCTGGCTGGAGAAGTATTCGAGAACCTTTACCGCCATTTCCTTATTGGGCGACTTTGCATTTACAGCGATACCGCCGGTTGCTTTTAATGGGAACTTATTATCTGCTGCATTGTCCGACCATGGGAAAGCAAACAGCCCCAAGTTTACATCACTCTTCTTCGATCGGGCGGCGTCCACCGTCCATGTCCCGTTAATGATCATGGCAACTTTTCCTGTGGCGAGCATTTCCGTGGCCTTGTTCCAATCTGTTCCAAAGGGGTCGTTATTTATATATGCGAACCTTTCTCCCATCCGGGTTAATGCTTCTTTGAACTTACCCTTATCCTCCGACCACTTTGCTTTTCCGGACTCAATATCCAGCTTCCAGTTAGGATCATACTTTACTGCTGTTTGGATCACGTCGGCATAAATATCACATCCGATGGGCCATCCGTCTTTATATGCAGCCCCGATGGGTGTAACCCCGGATTGTTTGATTTTTTCACAAGCGTTCATGAATTCCTTATAGGTTTTGGGAACCTCCTTTATTCCCGCTTTTGCAAAAACATCCTTGTTATAGGTAACACCAAAGCCATTGGTATCGATGGGCTCGCACCATATTTTCCCATTGAGTGTGGCTCCCGCCAACGCACTTTCCATAATGTTGTTCTTTATAAAGGCCTGACCGGATAAATCCACTGCATAGCCGGCATCGATAAATTCCTTGGAGCTGTTTATATTATCGATCATATAGATATCGGGCATGTCACCGGAAGCCATCTTTGTTCTCAGCAGCTGCGTATATTCGCCGCCGCTCACTGTAACGATGTCAAAACTTACCTTTGGATTGGTTTTAATAAAATTATCTGTGCCTATCTTCATCCACTTCATTGCACCTTCTTCATTGAAATGGTGCATCCATGTGAGTTTTGCTGCTTTCTGCACATCCGTATTCTGTTTGCCGGTATCGGTCATGCTTTTACTATCCGCTGTATCCTTTTTCTGTTCACCGCACCCGGTAAACAGGCTTACACACATCATTGAAGCCATAAACAAAGATATGAGCTTTTTCATTAAATGATCCTCCTTCAGTTTTTTACTGTGATTAGGTCAATCCGGAAGCTTCCTTTCCTCTTTAAATTCATTATAGATGGGATCAAAAAACTTTACATTTAAAAAAATTACCTTTTTATTAAAAATTTTAAGATATTGAAAAATATGATCTTCCTCTACTACTACTGCGTTAATTACCTAAGATTTCGGTAATTTGTTCACAAATTACGCCTTG